>Ga0255341_1005306_pt1 | contig 12833 bp, 17 predicted proteins | sample wastewater_treat_8_FD_192418 | JGI IMG/M metagenome (GOLD analysis project Ga0255341, IMG submission 192418) | Wastewater microbial communities from Lulu Island WWTP, Vancouver, Canada - plant12 | ecosystem: Engineered > WWTP > Wastewater > Unclassified | place: Canada: Vancouver, British... | reverse complement strand
CTACCGACAGTCGCACCGCCCATGATGCCTACCTTGTGGCCGGTGAGCTGGTCGCCGGGATTCCCGACCATTGTGCCTACACTGCCACCGCCCTCATCTTTTATCCACCCGAAGCCGAGCAGGAAGATTTGCTTCTCTCCGTCTTCGACACGAACGTCTCCGTTGTGAGGCTCTGAGGACGTCGGAGATTGTTTAACTGATTGTGTTGTTTGCGCTGGTACGGCCTTTTCTGTTTCTTTTTCTGCCATTATCTCCGGTTCATTTTCTACGGCAGGTTCTGCTTCGGCAGAAGAAGCATCGGTAGAGATAAAAGTACTCGGTACTTCCTCTGCCCGAGCCTCAATTTTGGCGCTTACGGCGGCTTTTTCCGGCTCGGCGAGTAAATCTCCGACCTCGGCACTCTGTGGCCACACGGCGACACACAAGGCGACACAAACGATAATGCCTATTCCTGCGATAATTTGCTTTTTCATATAGACCATCTCCCTTCAGCAAGACACCATACCACAAGGCGAGGGAGATAGCTATATAATTGTTTTCTTGAGATATCGTGTTTTGCTCAATATCTATTTGACTAAAAACAAAAAAATGATATAATGTGACTTATAGACCACAAGTAGAGGGGTATGTAAAAATGATTACAGTTTTTAATGAAACTGATTTTAAGCATGAGTGTTCAGATAATTCCTTTGTCGCATGCGGGGATTGCTTAGACATCTTGAAAAAAATGAAATGTCAGCAAATAGATTTAATATTCGCAGATCCTCCATATAATTTAGGCAAGGACTTTGGCAATGGCAGCGATAATTGGAAGGACAAGAAAAAATATTTGGAATGGTGCTATAGTTGGATTGACGAGTGTTTTAGGGTTTTGAAGGATAATGGTACATTTTATTTAATGAATTCTACTCAAAATATTCCGTACATAGATGTTTATTTGCAAGAGAAATACAATGTTGTAAACCGCATTGTGTGGTTTTATGATAGTTCGGGCGTTCAGTCCAAAAGTAAATATGGCTCATTATACGAGCCCATTTTAATGGCAACAAAGACTGAAAAGAGTACATATACTTTTAACTGGCAGGACATATTGGTAGAAGCCAGAACAGGCGCCGTAAGAAATTTAATTGATTACAGAAAGACACCTCCGCAGCCATACAGCAATGAGAAGGTGCCTGGGAACGTGTGGGAGTTTCCGAGAGTAAGGTACAAAATGGACGAATACGAAGACCATCCCTCACAAAAACCCGAAAAGCTACTTGAAAGGATTATTTTAGCTTCCAGTAATGAAAATGATATTGTATTGGACCCGTTCTCAGGTGCATTTACAACATCGGCTGTAGCAGTGAGCAAAAACAGAAAAGCGATAGGCATTGACCTTAATAATGAGTATTTCAAGATAGGTCTTAGAAGGACCAATATTTGTGATACTTATGATGGCGAAATGCTCTGCAAGAATAAAGGCAGGAAAACAAACAATAAATCTAAGGCTGACCATATGGCAGAGCAATTAGATAATCAAATGAATCTATTGACAGACCGTATAATAAATGACTAAAAAGAGAGGAGGCTTTGGATCCCTCTCTTTAGTCTTCTTCCTCATCGTTTTGGCTATCAGTTACAAGATTATATTCCACCTGGCATTGTAAAACAAGTTCATCCAGTAAGTCGCCGAGAAGCCCATTATTAACAACCTGCTGTAAGCACTCTTGCAGTTTTGGGATTGTTATGATTTCTTCAAAACAGTCTAAGTACCTATCTGCCACAGCAGGCGGGAGATCATTTTTAGCGTCCCTTGCTATTATCGCCATTACTTCTTTTGAATTTCTCTCTGTTTTAACGACAAAGGTTATGGGAAACCTGTCTATTTTGTCAATGTCAAGGAAATATTTCTTAAAATCCAGTACCTCTGTTACTTGGTATATCCTGCCTATGGGCTTCATTATAAAATCAATGCCACCATCATTAGCGTTTGTCCTGCCTGTTTTATATAAGGCTAAATCCTCTTTTACAACGCTATCTCTACTTTCACCGACATACAATGATTGTTCTTTATAGAAAAATTTCAAAATAACAAAAGATACTATTTCAAAGATTCTTGCATCAACTGTCGGGGATAGTTGTTCATATATAAACTGCATAGCCTCTTTGGGGCTTTCCCTATAATTCTCTTTATGTTGAATACACAGACCAAAAAAACCTTCAAACTGTTCTAATCTAAGGCTTGCATAGGTATCAATAATTTCAATAACACTTTCAGCAATATTATAAATCTTTCCCTGAGCAGTAACCTTCAATAAGCCTTCTTCAATCCAGTAATCACCATTTGTATTTCTCTTTATCGGAAGGAACTCCGACCTCGGGAAGTATTTATGAAACTCCTCATTACACCTATGATTGAGGGCATGATTTTGAAGTTTCTGACCAAAAGGTAGTTGTCTTTGTCTTGCAAAAGCATCTGTAAACTTCATTCCTTCATAAGCTGAATAATCGCCCTTATCTAAATATCCATTTTTGATATAATCCTCCACAAGTACATATATCGCATAAAGATTTGCGAATGAGCCTCTTGATTTACTTGATGAGTTTACTGATTTTGTTTTCTTCAACAAATATTGAAGTAGTTCGGATCCGTTCAGGATATAAGTAGACAGCTTTCCGAAATTTTTATTTAATACGCTTAGAATAAACTCTTGATTTGTCATCTGTTTATTTATCTCCCCTCAAAATAATCAACATCAAAAAATACTCTGATATTAGCCCCCAAACTTAAAGCTATCTTTTCAAGGTTAATAATTGAGATATTTCTTTTACCGCTTTCAACACCTGATATATAAGTGCGATCAAGCTCACACAGGGCAGCCAAACTCTCTTGACTGATGTTTTTCTGCTGTCGAAGAGCTTTTATTCTGTTGCCTACAAGCACTCTTATATCCATAATTAACCACATCCTTTATTTCTTTATTCTATTGATTTTGTTGTAAATAAGTCAACCGACTTTAAGTCACATTAAGTATTATTATATAGTCATTTGGGTATACTTATATAAAAAGGTTGATATTACAATAGAGGGAGATAAAAATGGAAGGATTAATCCTTTTTAGTATTGGAAGTACAAAAACTAAAGTAAATTTTACTAAGACGGTATTAAATGGCTTTGAAATCAAAGACATCAGACCGTTCCTTGATACAGACAAATATGATAAAATTAATTCCAAGCTATATTTTTGGGGATGTAAATCAAGCGTATATTATAAACGAAAAATGCAAAAGGTAGGTCAAGGCGACATAATAGCTTTTTCTCTAAATAAGGAGTTTATCATCAAAGGGAAAATCCTTGACTTGATTGATAGCAAAGAAATAAGTGAATTCCTTTGGGGCGATAACCAATATTCTAACATTCTGATAATTAGTGAAATTGAAAAGATATCAATACCTTATAGCGTAATCTTTAATGATATTGGCTATAATCCAAAAGCCAAAATAAATGGTTTGGTCTTGGTTGATAGTAAAAAACTCGAAAAATTAGCCAGCAAACATAATGATATCAATAGTTATCTTAAAACGTATGCTGTTTAATTGACGGTGTTAATGTATCATAAATAATTCAAGAGCCTTAGAATTTCAATAATTCTAAGGCTTTAAATTCATTGGAGCTGGTGGTCAGAATCGAACTGACAACCTGCGGTTTACGATACCGCTGCTCTACCATTGAGCCACACCAGCATATTTGCGAGGGCGGTATTTCCACCCTCGTTGTTTATTATAGCAAAAATATCTTATAAATCCATACTACCTTATCAACAACCCGAGACCTCGTGATTGCGAACCACGCGCTCTCCCAAAGGAGTAAGTTTTCTGCCCAGTCGAAACCTGCGGTCATATGGCTTGATACGCAAACCATCATTTTACAATTTCCCAGTAACCTGCCCTGTCAGAGCCAACACGCCGTATGACGCCAGTATCGCGGAGAGTTTTTAATTCGCGCCCGATTGTTCTGAGCGACAAACCCGTTTCCGCCATCATTTGTTTTTGCGTGATTTTCGGGTCAGCAAGAATGGCACTTAAAATTTTCTCGGTGTTTTTTTCTATGCCATCATCTGTGCCATTTTCTATGCCACTTGGCATAGAAAATATGTCGTAATTCAAATTTTTCAAAATCACGACAAATGATTGCTCCGTAGAGCGGAACGAAGGTGCAGCGTCTTCAGGGTACTGGTCAATGATTTTACGCAGACCGCTACCGCGGCGTTCCATAAATTTTAGGCGACTGAAAAGGTCGCAGATGATGGGGTTTCTGCGGATTGAAGGAATGTCGTCAATGTTCAAATCTTGAATTCGTTTGCCGTCAGGCATACCACCTGGGGAAACTATCTCAAGGCGGTCGTCGTACATATCGACGTGAATTTCGCTGCCCTGAATCATATAGTCGCGGTGGACAAGAGCATTAGTAATAGCGACATAGCCGTTTAAACAGAGCAAGCCCTTCCTCGCACATCCCGGCATAATCAAGTAAAGCATCCAATAGTCGCTGGATTCGGTTGTCGTCCCTTTCTCGACCTTTTATTAAGATGTCAACCTGATTGGTGAGCAAAGAGAGGTTCTGCCTGATTAAAGGCTGAAGAGATTCTATCATACTGCTGACTTCTTGAAATAAGTCATTCTCGTTTTTTGATGAATCTTTGCTCACCCGCTCACCTCCACGACAAGTATAATTGTATAATATTGTAAATGGCTCCGCAAGGCTTTAAAATCCTGCTTGTCCATTCAGATACTGGCTTGCAGTCAAAATTAAAGATAAGCAGCGTTTATAGAAATATTCATAATGCCTGTCATCTTCAATATTTATCTTTGTTGTTTCGTGGTGGCGGATTCTAAAGTCATTCCCAATCGTCGTGAGTTCTTGAAATTCCTTTTTAAAAAGATTCACAAAAGGAGCTTTTCCATTGCTCATGTCAGCAATGATTTTATCTCCCGACTGTTTTTTATCTAAAGCCGGAGAGTAGTATGTCTTCAGCCGCTCAAAGGCATCCCATAATTTTTCAACAGCAATTTTCACATTGCCATCGTCGTAATATTTCGCTGCTTCCTGCAGTAATTCTTTCAGCCCTGCCTCCTCAATTGGGTCAAGCGCAGCTCCGTTTATCGGGAGGTCATAGGTATTGCAATCCCGCAAGTTCTGAACCCGCTTCTATTAGTCGGTCATAATTTGTCGTAAAAATATTGAGACGTTCACGAGTGCCTGTCCTGCTTGCAAAACTCATAGGAAAGTTAACAAGATAGTCGAATGCCTCGTGACGCTCTTCTTCTCCCGCTATTGCAATGCTATTTTCTATGCCGCTTATGCTGTCAGCAAAGCTGTAAATAGTCTTTTTAAGGCTTTCCGTCAGTTTATCATAAGCGGCCTTTTTGTCCTTATCGGCAGAAATGTTATGCCCGAGGATTTCAAGACCACGCAGCAGTTCGTTGATTACTCTTATATAATCTTCGATATTGGCTGCTCCGCGCTTGTTTTTATCAGCAATAGCCTTTGCCGATGCATTTATCTCATCGAAATAGTCCGTGTCAAGCGTGGGCGCCGACATAGCGGCATTGGCAGAGCCCTTTGCGATAACCTCTATCGCTGTAGAAAGCCCTGTTCCTGTCAACAGCGACAAATGCTCAGATTGAAATAATGAAGTAAGCCATGGTTCTATGCCTTGACGCAAATCCGACTTCTTAATTGCATTTTTACTGCCTGTAGGAATCCAAGACGAGGATTGATTTTCGTCTGCAAAGGTAAACTCTCCATCTCTGTCTTGCTGTATAAGCTCAAGAGGGGAATTATCATCTCGTATTTTTAAGATACTCTTAATATTTTCACTCATTGTAGTTCCTCCCTTCACGCTTGAGCCTTTTCTCTAATCCATAATAGAAATGCCGTTCTGCTCACAAAAAGATATAAACACCTGCATCGTCAATTTGTTGGGACGGGTCTTACCGTTCTCCCAACGATTGATTGTGGCGAAACTTACATTCAAGGTGCGAGCCAAATCCTCTTGGCTCATATTCATTTTTTTGCGCACCATTTTGACTTTTGCGGGAAAATCCACTTGCTTCCACCTCTTGCCGACAATTATAGCATGTGTTATAACTTTTTTCAATCTTGAGGGTTATTTTTTGCGTAATTCAGTAGCTTTCGCACCGGCTTATGATATGTGTGTTGGCGAAAGGGGTTGATCCATATGAAAAAGCTAATTATCTCCGGAATCGGTGTTATCGCCTGTGTCGCACTGTGTGCCGCCATGTGGCCACGGAGCGCCGAGGCGGGGATTTACCCGCCGTGCCGGTAAAAGCCGCCGTGTCCGCCAAAATTGAGGCTCAGTCAGAGGAAACGCCGCATATTTTTATCTCTGCCGATATTCCTGCTCCCAAAACGGAGCCTGTCGCAATAAGTGAGCCAGAGGTGAAAGTGATGATGGCAGAAAAAGAAACAGAAAAACCAGCACCGATGCCGGCAGCCACGAAACCTCAAGCCGCATCAAAATCCGCGCCAGCCTCCGCTGAGCCAAAGTCAGGAGATAGAAGATGTTCCGCATCCGCACTTTTGTGAGATACGGTGCCTTCATAATATTTAAAATCCGTTTTCCGATGTTCAGCAGGAAGCTGGCGCTCCCATCGTCGGGTATAATGAGCGTGTCCTCCGATGCGCTCCTCGTAAAGAAAAACGCTTCGGGGAAATCGCCGCGCAGCTCATATGACAATGCAAATGCCTTATCGATCAGGTCAAGCAGGTCAGCTTTAGACATGTCGAGGGATTCCTTGAACAGCGGATGTTCCTCAAGCGCTTTCAGCCTTTTGTAATAGTCCTTTATTTTTCTGTCCATGAAGCGAATAAGCTCGTCATGGGGCGACACCGCTTCATCGACGATAACCGTCCCGTCATAATCGGTCAATGTTTTTTCTTATCAGGTCTTCGCCTTGCTCAGTCAGGCGGAGGCCTGTTCTTTTTTCGCTCATCTGCTTCACCTCCCGAAACGAAAATTCTGAAATCCGTAAAGTTTGCTTCACTATGTAGAGAAAATTTCCTCTGTTTTAAAATTCTATCACGGAGGCTGCAAAAAGAAAACCTCCATATATCTCGTAAGAAAGGAGTATCAAATGAACAAAGCAAAGGAAATTAAAAACCGCTTCGACACCATCGACGGCACGACGCTGTACCTCTGCCTTGAAGACAGCAGACTGCGTATCCAAAACCGGCTGTTTGAAATCATGGAGGACGCGCCGCCCAGCGTTCACTTTTGCAGCGACGTATTTATAATCGGCGGCGGTCTGGAGGAGCGCATCGAGAGCTTCATTGCCGAGCATCCCGATACGACGCTCATCATTATCGACACGCTGCAGATGGTGAGAGGCGCCGGTTTCGACAACATCTGCGCCGAGTACAACCGCATCCTGACATGGGCGGATATGTACGAGGGAAGCAGCATCGAGGCGAGAAAGATGATCCTGCGGCAGATAATAAAAAAAGTTTACATCGGCAGGCACTACGAAGTACGGCTCGAACTGTCAATCAGCTTCGCGGAATATCAGCGGCTGTACCTTGAAGAAAAGACCGCTTGAAAAGCTGTCGGAAAAAGAAAGAAGCCAGCAATTACGCACGGCTTCCGGCTTGGCGGATGGTGGAGAATAGGGGGATCGAACCCCTGACCTCGTGATTGCGAACCACGCGCTCTCCCAGCTGAGCTAATTCCCCGGAATTTACTTTTATAAAAAAGGCCTCCGGGCGGGCCGGAGATAAAAATGGTGGGGACAGCGGGACTCGAACCTGCGGCCTCATGCTTGTGACGCATGCGCTCTAACCAACTGAGACTATGCCCCCACACAATATGCACCGGCATCGGGAGCCGAATGCAAAGATATTATAATACGGTTTTTCCTTATGTGTCAATGGAGGAAAAATAATAGATAGTCACGGCAGCAATGGTTTGAGCAATGAACGCGATTGTTTTGTCGCTGGATCGGATGTACAGCGATGTTATTGCTGATTCTCATTTTCCTTCCACCATTGCTCTTTGCAATGTAATGGTGGCAAGGGTATCTCCTAACTGGGTCAGCAACGCAGCCAGCAGCTCGAGCGTATCGTTATCAGAGATATTGTCGGCAATTAATATGGCCACCGCAGACACCAGAGCAGTCAATTCTGAAGAGTTTATAAAGCATCACCCCGTCTTAGCCTATGAAAAACGGAGGAAAAAGTTAACAGGCATTGCTGAAAGAAGCTGATTTTACTAACGACGAAATCGATTTGACGGAGAAGGCATAAACGATTATTGCGTAAAATCATCCCGTAGCTAAAACCCTGCAACCATAACAATTGCAGGGCTTTTCTTCTTACCGGGTCCAAATGTCTGATAACAGTCATAAGGGTTGGCTATCTGTTTTATTAATTTGAGCCTTTGCTTGTTTGATTTTTTTTGTCAGAGTCTTTTTCCTTCTGTGCTTTCAGTTCATCCTCGCCCTGATTTTCGTCATCATGTTTATTGAGATTTTCAGGCTTTCCCTTCTGATTATTATCCTCTTCGTTCTTCTCTTTATTCTTTTCTTCGTTCTTCTCTTTATTTTTCTCTACGTTCTTCTCTACGTTCTTCTCTTTGTTCTTCTCTACGTTTTTCTCTTCGTTCTTCTCCTTTTCCATATCAGCATCGACTCTGGGTTCGGGCTTGGCCTTGGATTCTGAAGGGTCATCGGGAGGAGAATCCAATTTATTCTTTTCCCTATTCATCTTGATTTCGTACATTATCTCCTTGACCGGTTTGTCCAGCCATTCTTCCATGTCAACCATATCAGAATCTTCTGCGCTGTCTCTCAGCTTTTCCACAAGATTCAACTTGCCCGGTGTTACACCGAGTTCGTGAGCTTTCAGAACACGCTCTAATCCCACGGCATAGGCTTCCACTTCTACATTTTCTTTCGCAACTGCCTTCTCTGCATTTTCTTGAAGATCTGCCGCCAGCCTTTCCGACCTCTTTAAGTCTTTGGCTGAAGTGGATATCACAATGCCGCCTTCCAGATTGCCTTCAAAAAAGCCTTCTTCTTCTATTTGCTTTATCGTTAAAGCGATCGCCTCATCGATTTTTTTGTTGCCCAATCTCTCAAGACTAAGTTCCTTTACAATCTCCTTGCCGTCGTCGTTGACACCGGTTACCTTGAGTACACGATCAAAGCGATTGAGGGAATACTCTATAGAGGGATTGACATCCAGGCTCACATAAGAATAAGGGGTGTAATAAGCGTAAGCACCGGTGCTGAACATAAGCATTAGAACCGCAGCTGCGGCAGCTATCGGAATGAACCGTCTTTTTCTTTTGATAAACTCTTTAATTTCAATCACCTGCCCAATCGTATAGTTTTGATTTCTTACTTCAGCAATTTGGCCATCATCATACAGAACGGCGGCAGATCTGCCTTTAACTTCTACAATAACCGCTTTCATCTGTTCAACTCCTCTCTGATGAACCGCATATACTCTGCTAAGCATGGATACTCTCCGGAAAGTATCTCTGCTGCTGCTATTATATATTTTCGATGGCGATCCAGAATTTTTCGGGGTACCTGAGTATTTTTTTCCAACAGCTTAATAGGAAGCTGCTTCGAAGAGCGCAATTCATAAAGCAGCAGCGGATTCTTAAGCAGATCTGCCACCGCCTTTGCGCATGCGGTTTTTGTCTTAAGGGCTTTGGGTGAGCAAGAAGCAAGATCAAAAAAGGAAAACCCATAACCGGAAAATGTCTGGCCTGCCGACTCTATCTCCAGGCGTAGATCTTCAGGGTCGTGACCGATAAGTTTCTTTGAGACGGCATCCTGTAATGCCGGCTGAGGGGAATCTTCCAAAGGACCTGTCTCAAATATCTGCGGATCAGCCGGTATTTCGGAACTGTGACGTGATTGTGCTCTGAAGTAATCGGTTAAACGTCGGCGGATAACCAGTTGGGCAAAAGGAAGAAAATCGCCGAGATCCGCCCGATAATCTTGAACAGACTGTGTAAATGCGATCAGAGCTACTGACCACTCGTCATCACTTTTAGAAATGTAACGCTTGCAGGCTAACGAAGCACACCTTAAGATAAATTGACTGTTTTCTTCAATTAAGGACTCTATATTATGTAATTCGAATTTTCCCTCAGCTTGTATCCCGGTCAAATCCTCCATTATGATGCCACCTTCAATTCACACACTGAAGCACTTCTATTGTTGCTTATTGATAATTGTTAATTTCATAAATCTATTTGTTAGGGCGTATATATTGTTTCATCCAGTTTAGCATTACTAACACCTTTATTCAAGGCAGAACGCCAACAAGGTGTGGTTAACTCATGAACACTAAACCATACAAGAGCAAAATCCGGTAAAGCAATAAATTATAAAATGGGATTGAAATGCCCATAACAGTTATGCTATTATTAGGGAGTCCAAGTTTAGGGGGCATAGCTCAGCTGGGAGAGCGTTTGACTGGCAGTCAAAAGGTCAGGAGTTCGATCCTCCTTGTCTCCACCACCTACGAACCTTGCAATCACTCTGTTGCAGGGTTTTGTGTTTTTTGGCTTTCCTGCCTTGTTTTCATTTTTGGACATATTTTGGACATATTTGATTTCAAATTGCCATTTTCGATGGGTATTTCACGCCGTACAAATTTCCATTTTTAATACACCAAAACAGCGTGACAAATGTGACAAAACCAATTATTTCCATTTAGGAAAGTGGCTGAGAGGGCAGGCAACTCCCCCGGCATATAAATGAAAGCAGGGGGATAGATCGGCCCGGAAGGTACTCTGAGCAGAACCGGAAAAGGGTATCCGTCAAAATGGGTATGCCCTCTGTGGGAAGGGTGTATATGTATTTGCCTGATATCTGAAGTGAATTTTTGCATCTACAAAAGGGGTATCCCCTCTATGAGAATTGCCCGGCTATTTTTTTGTAGAAATTTTATCGTCCAATATCTTTTTGATTAATTGTAATCCAAGAGTATATTTAAGATTGTTTATACCTACAAATTGCTTGTTAGTTCTTGTTTTACTACTCTATTTTTTTCTGAAACATTATTATCACAAATGAGACACAGGTTCCAATATAGAAGGCATTCATATAATCCGATACAATTAACCTGGCAAGAAAAAACTCCCCAATAAGTATCGCTAACCATATTATTATTGGAAGTACAAACCCCTTTTGTCGTGTGCGTAAAGAACCAATAATTTGAGCAAAGGCGAAAACCCCAACAGCAAAAGAAACGAAAATTACTACAACAAAGAAAACTCCTTGCATTGTAAAATCCTCCTTATCAAGAATTATAACTCACGGTCTAATTCAGCTAAAGCATTATTCATAACATCATACTGTAAATGGTTTAGTTTAACACAGTCCCTTGGTTCAGCCACCTTATTCGTAATGGCATGATAACAAATGGCGTATAAAGCGCCAGCCATAATCCCATTACTAATATCTATATCTTCGTAGCCACATAGCGAAGGAGATATTAGTGTCAGTTTAATTTTAGCTGCAGTAGTTGGAGAACTAACATCAAATGTGTTAATAACGGTGTTAGCAACTTCATCCAAGTATTCCTTCTGAATAGAAAAAAATACTTCTTCCCTTTCTGCTTCCTCATTTCCATTAAGAACATCAACATTAGCCATTAGACCCTGCTTATAAATTTCAGCTTTATTCTTGGAAGCATTCAGTATTGCCTTCATTAGGACTTCTTTGGTTGATAATCCAAACATAATTTACCCCCTTCGCAATTTAACACTGTCTTTTTATAAACCCTATCACGAATTTATGACGAATTCAACTAAAAGGATTCATTTCTTTATTTTGGTATAATTGGAATGCAGATAGGTAGAGACCATAAATCATTCGTATGTGGTATCATTTTCTATTTAAGTATGATACGCCGTAAAGAGTTCCAACTGCTTTAAGAGTAATATATCCTTCGTTGTTTCAAGGAATATCCTCCGTTGTTCATCGTTCATTATTCAACCTCTCTTGCGTTAATAATGGTTCCATCGGCAGAGACTATGAAGGATTGATAGCAATGACGGCACATAATACGCATATCTTCCTTTCTTCCACTTTTTTTCCCCGTATCAAGTAGAGTAAGTTGATAACCACATTCAGGGCATAGTATGAGATCATACTCTTTGATTCTCTCGTTCGTAATTTTGCCTTCTCCTGTAACTATGAAATATTCTTTGCACCGTCTACAATGAACTCGGATTTTCCCTTCAATGGAACCCTCTAATTCCATCAGAATGGTTCTGTGTTGGCACTCGGGGCATAAAATAGATTTGTAGCCTGCACTCATAATATTATCTTTCCCCTTCCTTATAAACCAGTTCTATCCCTCTCCGGTTCGCCTCGGCATTCAGCAAATAAAAAGGATACCCAATAATTCAATTATAATCAGGTATCCATTAGTATCAAGTGTATTTGATTGTTTGCAATTTTGTTATGTAACTACTATCCCTTGCACACCGTCAATGGAACAGTATTGATACATCCTTCGGATGGTATTGGCTCATTTAGGCTCTTCAATAGGTGTATATCCAAGCTTCAACATCATCAAATCTATTTCTTCCTCCGAAGCATCGAAGTCTATATCAATCATGGTACCGGAATTTGCATTTCCATCTTTGCCGTATCCGAATTGTTTTGTGAGAGCTGCAAGGGCAAGGCCGGGGTTTACTGGAGTATTGAGGTATCCATCTTCGAAGAGTCCTTCAACAATATCATAGGTTTTCGGATAATATTCCTTTTGCTTGTAGTAGGTTTCTCTTGTGACATTTGCGAATGCA
>Ga0255341_1005303_pt1 | contig 12835 bp, 8 predicted proteins | sample wastewater_treat_8_FD_192418 | JGI IMG/M metagenome (GOLD analysis project Ga0255341, IMG submission 192418) | Wastewater microbial communities from Lulu Island WWTP, Vancouver, Canada - plant12 | ecosystem: Engineered > WWTP > Wastewater > Unclassified | place: Canada: Vancouver, British... | reverse complement strand
CTTTTGGAGCAGTGCAGGCTCAGCCTCGGCAAAAAAATAGCCGGGACCGGAAGGACCCTGGGCGAGGAGCTGCTGGTACCCACCCGCATTTACGTCAAGCCGGTGCTGGACATCATCAGGAAATTTCGGGTGCACGGCATGGCGCATATAACCGGGGGTGGGCTGATCGGCAACATCCCACGCATCCTGCCGCCCCGCTGCCGCGCGCTTATCAGAAAAAAAAGTTGGGCGGAACCGCCCATCTTCTCCTTGCTCCGCGAAAAATCCGGAATTGCCGAAATGGAAATGCTGAAAACATTTAATTGCGGGATCGGAATGGCGCTGGCAGTACCGCGACGCGATGCCGACGCCGTCAAGTCACTCCTGCGCTCGCATCGCTGCACCGCCTACACCATCGGCGAGATCATCGAGCGCCCCAAAGGCGGCAAGCCCATCGTGATTACATAGCGTCTGGTTTAGGGGGTATGGTCATCCCGAACGAATGTGAGGAATCTTCTATTATTTACCCTATTATCTCAGAAGATTTCTCGGATTCCCTCGAAATGACTATAAACTAATTTTGACAACACCTTACGGACAGTCGAGATTGAAACCTTGAAGGTTATTTTTAAGCATTTTGTTTGAATATCTCCGCTTCGGTGTAACTCACTTTACCGCGATAGGTTCTCTTGTTTTCAGCCTTGCCACCACGGTTTCCCCTGCACTGACCCGTTGCCCCTTCTGTACTGCTACTTCCCACTCCGCGGGCAGGAACACTTCAACCCGGCTTCCGAACTTGATCATCCCGATTCGCTCGCCCTGCTGAACCCGGTCATGCAATTGCCGGAAGAAGATAATTCTGCGCGCAATGTATCCGGCAATAAGCTTTATCATGACCCGATGAACACCTTCCCCCCTTTCACCCCTCCGGGTAACCCGAAAGCCAATGTCGAGGTGTTCATTTCCTCCTGAGGCATCTTCTCGGAACGCCGCCGCAAACGATCCCGGGTGATATTTCACATAGTCCACTTCCCCGCTCAGCGGGGCACGGTTGACATGAACATCAAAGACGGACATGAAAATGCTGATGCGACTCGCCTCGGCATGAAGGTAGTTGTCTTCCCTGAGCGTGCGCACGTCGATCACCTTTCCATCGGCGGGCGCAATCAGGCAATCGTTTGCGGCAGGCGTGACCCGGTCAGGGTCGCGAAAGAAATTGATCACCAGCACCACCAGAACCCAGCTGATGATGCTGACCAGCTTCAGCAGGGTCACGGCAAAGATCGATGAAGCAATCGACATGAGGGTTGCGAATACGGCAAGCCCCACAATATATGAAAAGCCTTCACGTCTGATGGAAACCATATCCCTCCTCGCACGAACTAATGTGTTGTGTGTCCGGTTTATTGGTTGTGGCGTCAAAAAACGCATCCCTTGAGCCACATGCGTGTCACCCCTTTTTAAACCGCCCGCCAGGACCTGAGCAAATTATGTCGGACGGTGGCGCCGCGTCAGGCAATCATGCGCAACACTTCCTTGAGGGAAGAAACCCCGGTTACCTCCATGGGCAGGGTTCCCCGCACCTTTGCCCGGTTAACTTCCGGAACCACGCCGTGCCGAAAGCCGAGCTTTGCCGCCTCTTTCAAGCGGAGTTCAAGCTGGGTTATGCCCCGCACCTCGCCGGTCAGGCCCACCTCGCCTAAAAATATGGTCGCGGCGTCAATGGACCGGTTCAATGAGCTCGACGCAATTGCCGCGGCAATGCCCAGATCGACCGCCGGCTCCTCTACCTTCACCCCGCCGGTTACATTGAGAAAAATATCCTTGTTATAGAGCGCGATGGCCAGGTAGCGCTCCAGTACCGCGGCCAGCAGGGACAGGCGCTGGGGATCGATGCCGATTGCGGTCCTGCGGGGCATGGCCAGATTGGTCGCGCTCACCAGCGCCTGGATTTCCACCAGCAGCGGCCGGGTTCCCTCCAGGCAGGGTACCACCACCGATCCGGAGACATCCACCGGGCGCTGCGAAATAAAAAGCTCCGACGGGTTCAGGACTTCCGCCAACCCGTACTCTTTCATTTCAAACACGCCGATTTCATTCGAGGATCCGAAACGGTTTTTTACCGCCCGCAGAATGCGGTAGGGGTGCCCGCGCTCCCCCTCAAAATAGAGAACCGTATCAACCATGTGCTCGAGCACCCGCGGCCCGGCGATTGCCCCGTCCTTGGTGACGTGACCGATGAGAAAAGTGGTAATGTCCCGGCCTTTGGAGAGAACTATCAGCCGAGCGGAGGTTTCACGTACCTGGGCGACGCTCCCCGGTGCCGACTGCAGCTCGCCTGAATAAACCGTCTGTATGGAGTCGATGATCAGGACCTTCGGGGCAAGCGCGATCGCTTCGGGAAGGATGGTTTCCAGGCAGTTCTCCGCCATGATGTATACATGGGGCGACATGGTGTTCAGCCGTTCCGCCCTGATCTTGATCTGGCGGGCGGATTCCTCACCGGATACATAGAGAACCTTCTGTTCCGGGGAAGCCATCAGGTTCAGCGCCTGCAGCAGCAGGGTTGATTTGCCGATGCCGGGGTCGCCGCCTATCAGCACCACCGAACCGCTGACCACCCCGCCGCCCAGCACCCGGTCAAACTCACCCACGCCGGTCAGAATACGCGGATTATCGCTCATCTGGATCCGGTCCAGCGTCTGGATCACCGCCCCGCCCGGGTTGCGTTCCAGCCACGCGTGCATGGCCGGCCCCGCGCCCTCACGCCGCTTTTCTTCCAGCAGGCTGTCCCACGCCTCGCACCCGGGGCATTTCCCCAGCCACTTGGAAGACTGGTATCCGCAGAGCTGACAAACAAAATGCGTGTTTTTTTTATCCTTCACCGCGGATCCCCGCCATGGTCTGCCTTTTTGGCTGATGAATGCTTAAATTTTAATTGACTTTTCGCCGCGTAGTTTTCTACAATAAAGGACTTTTTGATTCACGCCGGTTACACCATAGCAAATGTGCAACCCCGATTCAATATAAAAGCTTCTCGCTCATGACATCTGACAGGTATGACGTTCTTATCATCGGGGGCGGCCCGGCCGGGCTGACCGCCGGGCTGTATGCCGCGCGGGCCCGCCTTACCACCCTCCTGCTGGAAAAGGGCGCGCTGGGGGGACAGGTCATCAAGACGGAGCAGATTGAAAATTATCCCGGAAGTGACGCCGGCATCTCCGGCTTTGAGCTGATTCAACGCATGGAACGGCAGGCGAAGAGCTTTGGACTCATCGTCGCCGGCGCCGCCGCAGAGTCCATAACACTGCTGCAAGACCGCGCCATCATGGTGGCGTCGAGTGAAGGAGAGTTCCACACCAGGACCCTGATTATTGCAACCGGCAGCGAGCCCAGGCTGCTGGGGGTCGAGGGCGAGGAGCGGCTTACCGGTCGGGGTGTTTCCTACTGCGCCACCTGCGACGGCGCTTTTTTCAGGGGGAAAGAGGTGGCGGTGGTCGGGGGAGGCGACGCGGCCATCGAAGAGGCGCTTTTTCTCAGCCGCCTGGCCAAAAGCGTGCATGTCATCCATCGCCGCGATCAGCTCCGGGCGGTGCACATTCTCCAGGAACGGGCCCGCGTCGAGCGCGGGATATCCTTTGTCTGGAATACGGTGGTGGAGGCGATCATCGGCGATACCCGGGTCAGCGGCCTGCGGTTGAAAAACCTGAAGGACGGCTCTTCTTTTTCGCTTGCGGTTGATGGGGTATTCATATATGTGGGATTGCGGCCCAATACCGGATGGCTCTCCGGTATTATGCCTCTGACCGATGACGGATTTATCGTCACCAACGATCTGATGGAAACCCCGCTTCCCGGCATTTTCGCCGCGGGTGACGTGCGCAAAAAGCTCCTGCGCCAGATCACCACCGCGGTGGGCGATGGTGCCACGGCGGCATTCGCGGCGGAGAAGTACGTACAAACATTCTAATCAAACCACAGGGGACCCTTGTATGGAAACAAAAGACCTACGCAACATAGCGCTTATCTCTCACGGCGGCGCGGGCAAAACCTCGCTCGCGGACGCGATGCTTTTCGATGCCAAGGTAAATACGCGTCTGGGAATGGTTGACGAAGGCACCTCTCTTTTTGACTACGAGCCGGAGGAGCTGAAGCGGCGCAAGACGCTCTGTTCCTCGCTGCACCATTTCCGCTGGCAGAAGTGCGAGATCAACATCATCGACACGCCGGGAGACGCAAATTTCGCCGCCGACGTTAAAAGCTCCCTGCAGGTGGCCGATGTCGCGGTGGTGCTGATCGATGCCGTCTCCGGGGTTCAGGTGCAGACGGAAAAAGTGTGGGGCTATGCCGTGGCCGAAGCGCTGCCCCGGCTTATCTTCATCAACAAGATGGATCTGGAGCGGGCAAGTTTCAAGCAGACATTAAAAGGGATTGAGGAGATACTGGGCATCAAACCGCTGGTGCTGCAGATGCCCATCGGTGAAGAGGCCTCGTTCCGGGGGATGGTTGACCTGATCACCATGAAGGCGTCGCTCTTTAGCGATGACCGCAGCGGCAGCTTCACCGAAGGTCCTGTGCCGGACGATCTCAAGGACGAGGCGGAAGCGCTGCGCGGCACCATGATCGAGGACATTGCCGAATCCAGCGATCAGTTGCTGGAAAAATACCTGGAAGGTGCAACCCTTTCACCCGATGAAATCCTGACCGGACTCACCCTGGGAATACAGTCAGGCAGCCTGGTCCCGGTGCTCTGCGGATCGGCCATCAGCAACATCGGGGTTCACCAGCTGCTGAACCTGGTTACCGCCTGCTATCCCTCGCCGGCGGATCGGCCTTTTAAAGGGGTTAATCCCGCGACCAAGCAGGAAGAGCAGAGGTGCGCCGGCAAGGACAGCGCCCTATCGCTCTACGTGTTCAAGACCGTCGCCGACCCTTATGCCGGCAAGCTGACCCTTTTCCGCGTGGTTTCCGGAGTGCTCAATTCCGATTCCTCCATTTACAACGCCACCCGAGGCTGCAAGGAGCGCATCGGCCAGATCCTTAAAATCGAAGGAAAAAACCAGAAGGCCTTCAACCCCGCCATTGCCGGAGACATCGCGGCCGTGGCAAAACTGAAGGAGACCGGAACCGGTGACAGCCTCTCGGATGAAAAGTCGCCGTTCATCATCAACCGGGCTCCCCTGCCCGAGCCGGTGATGCAGCTGGCGCTCGAGCCGAAAAGCAAGGGCGACGAGGATAAGCTCATATCCTCCCTTTCCAAGCTGATGGAGGAAGATGCGACCCTGCGCACCCGTCGCGACGAACAAACCAACGAATTTATCCTTGAGGGCATGGGCCAGACCCACCTTGACGTCGCCATCGAGAAGATGCAGAGAAAATTCGGGGTTTCGGTCGAGGTGAAAACGCCCAAAGTTGCCTACAAGGAAACCATCCGGGGCACGGCAAAAGGCCAGGGCAAGTATAAAAAACAGTCCGGCGGCCGGGGACAATACGGAGACGTGTGGCTGGAAATAGAGCCGCTGCCCCGCGGGCAGGGATTTGAATTTGTCAGCAAAATCGTGGGCGGGGCCATACCCCGCCAGTACATACCCTCGGTTGAAAAGGGGGTCATCGACGCCATGAAGCATGGCATTTTGGCCAAATACCCGGTGGTGGACGCCAGGGTCAGCTTGTATGACGGATCGTTCCATGAGGTTGACTCCTCGGACATCGCATTCAAGATTGCCGCCTCCATGGGCTTTAGAAAGGTGATGCAGGAGGCAAGACCGATTCTGCTTGAACCGCTGATGAATCTGGAGATCACCATTCCCGATGACTGCATGGGTGATGTCATCGGAGACCTCAATGCCCGCCGGGGCCGGGTGCTGGGCATGGAGCCGAAAATCAACTACCAGATCATCAAGGCGCAGGTGCCCATGGCCGAAGTGCTCAAGTACGCCTCGGACCTGACTTCCATCACCGGCGGCAGAGGCACCTTTACCATGGAATTTTCACACTATGAGGAAGTGCCCAGCCAGCTCGCGGAGCAGATCATTGCCCAGCACAAGACGGAGATGGCCGTTGAAGAGTAAAGGGGGTTCAATTCCATGCTGACTGCCGGGGTGCTCACCATCAGCGATAAGGGAGCAACCGGGGAGCGGCCGGATAAAAGCGGTCCGGCCGTGCAAGACCTGCTTGCGCCGCTGCCGGCGGAAGTCAAGCGCTACGAAGTGATCCCCGACGACGCAGCGCTCATATCCGGCAGGCTCATTCACTTCGCGGACACGTTGCGGCTTGACCTGATTGTGACAACCGGCGGCACCGGCGTCGGGGTGCGGGATTTTACCCCCGAGGCGACCCGGGCGGTGATCGACAAGGAGATTCCCGGCATGGCCGAGGTCATGCGCATGGAAAGCTTGAAGAAAACCCCCCATGCCATGATCAGCCGCGCCGTTGCCGGCGTTCGCGGCCGGTCGCTGATTGTCAACCTGCCGGGGAGTCCCAAGGCGGCGCGGGAAAATCTTACGGCGATCCTGCCGGCCATCCCTCATGCGGTCGCCAAGATCAAGGGTGACCGGCAGGACTGCGGGCAGACGCAACCCTGATCCGGCGGAACTGTTTATTCCTCTTGCGTAATCATCCCGCATTTACCATCTTTCATCCTGCCCAGAAGTTTCGATGAGGTCACTTTACCAAAACGCCATCAGGCGGTTGAAAAACAGCCTGAGGAACACCATTTTTTCAACAACCTGTTAATAAACGATCAAAACCTCATCCGTACACCCGCCCGTGACCCGCGCTGCCTCAATCGATATCGGCACCAATACCATCCGGATGCTCATCGCCGACATTTACCCGGCGGGGACCCTCACCCCGCTGCGACGCGAACGCGTCATCACCCGTTTGGGAGAGGGATTTCACGCCGGCGCCATGCTCGGCGAACCGGCCTTGCGGCGAAGCCTGAAGGCGCTCGACGCCTTCTCGCACCTCCTCCAGGCATACCCGGTTCCCCGGGTGCACGCCGTTGCCACCAGTGCGGTGCGCGAGGCGGTCAACGGCGCTGACTTCTGCAGCCGGGTTACGCGGCAAACCGGATTAGCGGTGAAGATTCTCAGCGGCGCCGAGGAAGCGCGCCTGACCCTCGCCGGTGTGATGGCATCGCTCCGGGCCGCGGACCTTTCTCTCATCGTCGACATCGGCGGCGGCAGCACCGAGCTGATTCTTGCCCGCAATGGACTCCCCCTGCATACGGCCAGCATCCGGGTGGGCGTGGTCCACCTGAGCGAAAAGCTGCTGCACAGCGATCCCCCGTCGCAACCGGAGCTCCTGTCCCTGGATGCAAAAATCCATGAACACCTTGATGCCGCGCTGGCGGATGATTTTTCTTCCTCCCTCCCCTTCCCAGCCCCGGCCTCGGTCCGTCTTATCGGCACCGCGGGAACCATAACCACCCTCGCGGCCATTGACCTGAAAATGACACGGTACGAACCCGACCGCGTAACCAATCATGTTTTATCCCGCGCAGCCATTGGCGCCATCTTGCATCGCCTGGCGGCGATGCCGCGGAAGCAGCGAACCACCATAGCCGGGCTCGAGCCGGGCCGCGAAGATTTGATCATACCGGGAGCGGCGTTACTGCTCCATCTCATGAACCGCTTCGGTTTTGAGGCGATAACCGTATCCGACGCTGGCCTGCTTGAGGGCATTCTCATTGATGCGCTCGCGCGGCCGCGCACCGCCTGATGACCCCCCTCGAGTGCGGCGGGTTTTGCCTTGACAGCCCGGAATAATTACGATACCTTTCTGCATCAAAAGTTGCAGGCTCGGCAGATATTCCCGCTGCCGTCCCAACCGATAACCCACAGTCCTTTCACGCTTGTTACAGGAGCATGCCCATGCCGGAAGATGAACTGGCTATCGGCCTTACCTTTGACGACGTCCTGCTCATTCCGCGCTATGCCTCGGTTATTCCCAAGGACATCGACGTTTCCACCCGCTTGACGCCTTCCATCGCCCTCAAAATCCCCCTGGTAAGCGCGGCCATGGATACGGTTACCGAGTCGCAGGTCGCCATCAGCATGGCCCGGGAGGGCGGCATCGGCATCATCCATAAGAACCTTTCCATCGCCGCCCAGGCGCTTGAAGTGGATAAGGTAAAAAAATCCGAAAGCGGCATCATCGCGAACCCGGTCACCATCCATCCGGAGCAGCGGCTGTTTGAGGCCCTGGAAATCATGGCGCGCTACCACATTTCCGGCGTTCCGGTGGTGAAGGATTCCAAGCTGGTCGGTATCCTGACCAACCGTGATCTGCGTTTTGAAACAAACTTGAGCCAGCAGGTTTCAGAGGTGATGACCAAGGACCATCTTATCACCGCGCCGGTCGGCACCTCGCTGGAACAGGCAAAAATGCTCCTTCATAAAAACCGGATTGAAAAGCTGCTGGTGGTCGATGAGCATGACAACCTCAAGGGGCTGATTACGGTAAAGGACATTGAAAAGATGGAAAAATACCCCGATGCCTGTAAGGATGATTTTGGCAGGCTGAGGGTCGGCGCCGCCATCGGGGTCGGGCCGGACCGCATGGGGCGCGCCGAGGCGCTGATCAAGGCGGGCGCCGATGTTATCGCCATTGACACCGCACACGCCCACTCCAAAGATGTGATCGACGGCATCCGGGACTTCAAACAGCACTTCCCATCCATTCAGCTTATCGCCGGCAATGTGGCCACCGCCGAGGGGGTGCAGGCGCTGGCCAAGACAGGGGCGGATGCGGTAAAAATCGGCGTAGGGCCCGGGTCGATCTGCACCACCCGGATTGTCGCCGGCGTTGGCGTACCGCAGATAACCGCCATTGTGGATTGCCGGAAGGCGGCGGAAAAGCACGCCATACCCCTGATTGCCGACGGCGGCATTCAGTATTCCGGGGACATCACCAAGGCGCTCGCCGCCGGGGCTTCAACCGTGATGATCGGAAGCCTTTTTGCCGGCACCGAAGAGAGTCCGGGAGAAACCGTGCTCTTCCAGGGACGGAGCTACAAGGTCTACCGCGGAATGGGCTCCCTGGAGGCGATGAAAAAGGGGAGCAAGGACCGTTATTTCCAGGCCTGCGTGGAAGAGGACCGGAAGCTGGTGCCGGAAGGCATAGAGGGGCGGGTTCCCTACCGCGGGCCACTCTCGTCAAGCATCTACCAGCTGGTGGGCGGCCTCAAGGCGGGCATGGGATACGTGGGCTGCAGCTGCATAGAGGAGCTGCGCACCCAATGCACCTTTATCCGCATCACCTCATCAGGCCTCAAGGAAAGCCACGTCCACAACGTGATCATCACCAAGGAAGCGCCCAACTATCGCCTGGAATAGACGCCATGCGCCGGGAAGGCCGTATCGGATAAATCATCGTGAAGCACGCTCCCTTTGTCCATCTGCACCTGCACACCCATTACAGCCTGCTGGACGGGGCCATCCGCCTGGATTCCCTCTTTCAGAAGGCCGTCCACTATAAAATGCCGGCGCTGGCCATAACCGACCATGGCAACATGTTCGGCGCCATCGAGTTCTACCAGCAGGCCTGCCGCCACGGCATCAAGCCGATTATCGGGTGTGAGGTGTACATCGCTCCGGGCAGCCGGTTTGAAAAAGAATCGCGTGGCGGCGCCGAAACATCCTACCATCTCATACTGCTGGCGCAAAACGAGACCGGCTACAAGAACCTGGTGTGCCTGGTGAGCAAGGCCTATCTCGAGGGATTTTATTACCGCCCGCGCATCGACAAGGACCTGCTGGCCGAACACAACGAGGGGCTGATCGCCCTGAGCGCCTGCCTGCACGGCGAACTGGCAATCCACATTCTCAATCAGTCGTATTCGAAGGTGCTTCAGGCGGCATCCGACTACAGCGCCATTTTTAACAACCGCCGCTTCTATCTCGAGCTGCACGAAAACCGCATTCCCGAGCAGAGGCAGGTCAACCAGAACCTGCTCCGGCTGGCCAAGGATCTGTCGCTTCCGCTGGTGGCAACCAATGACTGCCACTACCTTGAAAAAAACCAGGCGCGCGCCCACGATGTCCTGCTGTGCCTGCAAACCGGGAAAACATTGGACAGCCCCGACCGCATGAAGTTTACCACCGATGAGTTCTACTTCAAGTCGCCGGAAGAAATGGCCGGCCTTTTTGCCTACGCCCCGGAGGCGCTGCGCAACACCATCGAGATCGCCGAACGCTGCAATCTCAAATTCGAACTGGACCGGACGCGCTTCCCGGCGTTTCAGGGCCCCCCGGGCATAGCCTTAAACGACCATCTCCGGTCGCTTGCCTGCGATGGCCTGGAGCAACGGCTGCGCCACTGCCGCTCCCGAACTGATTTCGATGCGCTCGTTGCCCGCTACCAGCAGAGGCTGGACGAGGAGCTGGCCATCATCCAGAAGACCGGCTTTACCGATTACTTCCTGATCGTTGCCGATTTTGTGGGCTACGCCCGGGATCGCGGCATACCCGTCGGACCGGGCCGGGGGTCGGCGGCGGGGAGCCTGGTGGCCTACGCCCTGCGCATCACCGAGGTCGATCCCATTGCCTACGGCCTGCTTTTTGAGCGGTTTCTCAACCCCGAGCGGATCAGCCCGCCGGATATCGATATTGATTTTTGCAAGGAGCGGCGTGACGAGATCATCGAGTATGTCACCGCCAAGTACAGCAAGGACAATGTCGCCCAGATCATCACCTTCGGGAAGATGCAGGCAAAAGGGGTGCTGCGCGATGTGGGGCGGGTGCTGGGCATACCCTACAAGGACGTCGATCGCATTGCCAAGCTCATCCCCAATGTGCTCAACATAACCCTCACCGACGCGCTCAGGCAGGAACCGCGGCTGCGCGAAATGATGGAGCAGAGCGAGGCGCTCAAGGATCTGTTCACCCTTTCACTCTCTCTCGAGGGCCTCCCCCGCCACGCCTCCACCCACGCCGCCGGCATTGTGATCGCCGACAAGCCGCTCATCGAATACCTTCCCCTGTACCGCGGCCAGAACAATGAAGTGGTCACCCAGTATGCCATGAACGACGTGGGAAAAATCGGGCTGATCAAGTTCGATTTTCTGGGGCTTAAAACGCTCACCGTCATTGAAAAGTGCCTGCAGCTGATTAACCAGGGCAGGAGCGAGCCGCTCACCACCGGCGACTTCCCGCTCGATGACCCCGCCCCCTATGCCATGCTCTCCGGCGGAGCCACCGACGGGGTGTTCCAGCTGGAAAGCCAGGGGATGAAGGACCTGGTGGTCAAGCTCCGGCCGGAGAACATCCGGGATCTCATCGCCCTGCTGGCGCTCTACCGGCCCGGCCCGCTGGGAAGCGGCATGGTGGACGATTTCATCAAGCGCAAGCGCGGCGACGTTCCCATCACCTATGAGCTCCCCGAGCTCAAGGAAATCCTCGCGGAAACCTACGGGGTCATTCTCTACCAGGAACAGGTCATGCACATTGCCAGCAGGCTGGCCAACTTTTCCCTGGGAGACGCCGACCTGCTGCGACGGGCGATGGGCAAAAAAAAGAGCGACGTCATGGAGGCGCAGAAGGAAAAATTCCTGCTCGGCGCCCGGAAGAACCGGATCAACCCGAAGAAGGCGGAGCAGATTTTCAATCAGATGGCCAAATTTGCCGAATACGGATTCAACAAATCCCACAGCACCGCTTACGCGCTCATCGCCTTCTACACCGCCTACCTCAAGACCCATTTTCCGGTTGATTTTATGGCCGCCCTGCTCACCTGCGAAATGGACAACAACGACAAGATACTTCGCTACATGAACGAGTGCCGGGAAATGTCCATTGAGGTGCTGCCGCCCGACATCAATGAAAGCGCCAGGGATTTTACCGTCACCCAGGGTAAAATTCGCTTCGGGCTTAGCGCGGTGAAAAATGTCGGGGGGGCGGCCATGGAATCGATCATCGGCAACCGGACCGAGGCCGGCCCCTTTTCCTCGATCTATGACTTCTGCGCGCGCATCGACCTGCGCAAGGTAAACAAAAAAGTGATTGAAAGCCTCATCAAGTGCGGCGCCTTTGATGCAACCGGCGCCCGGCGCTCGCAGATGCTGGCGGCGCTGGAAAAGGCCATGGAGCAGGCGCAGCGGATACAAAAGGACCGGCAGCGCAAGCAGGCCTCTCTTTTCAATCTCTTTCCATCCTCCACGCCGGGCGGAAACGGTGAGGTCTGGTATCCCCCGCTTGATGAATGGAGCGATGAAGAGTTTCTGGGCTATGAAAAGGAGGCGCTGGGATTCTTCATCAGCCGGCACCCGCTCGACCGGTTCACGGACATCATCCGGCAGTTCACCACCGCCGATACCCTGACCATTATGAATTTTCCCAAAGAAAGCGAGGTAAAGATCGCCGGGATCGCCGGCAAGCTGCGTGAAATCAACAACCGCAAGGGGGAGCGGATGTGCTTCGTCACCCTTGAAGACCTGAAGGGAGTGGTCGAGGTCGTCGTTTTTGCCGACATTTTCAAAAACAGCGCCGACCTCATAAAAAGCGACCAGCCGCTGCTCATTTCCGGCAGGATCAGCCGGGAGGATGAAAGTGACACCACCAAGATCATTGCCGGCACCATTGTCCCCTTAAGCCGGCAAGCGGCATGCTGCAGCGCCGACGCTCACATCAGCCTCAGCCTGGGTGAAATGAGCTGCGAGCAGCTGCGCGACCTCAAGCGGGCGATCCTTGACCACCCCGGCCAGTGCCGTGCCTTTCTCCATCTGCTCGCTCCCGGGCAGCGGGAAACGGTGCTTTCCCTGGGTGACGGGTTTAAGGTCAATCCGACGCCCCGCTTTGCCAATGAACTGAGAAGCATTTTTGGCCGGGCGCTGCGATCCATTTCTTAAGCGGCTCCA
>Ga0255341_1005289_pt1 | contig 12863 bp, 16 predicted proteins | sample wastewater_treat_8_FD_192418 | JGI IMG/M metagenome (GOLD analysis project Ga0255341, IMG submission 192418) | Wastewater microbial communities from Lulu Island WWTP, Vancouver, Canada - plant12 | ecosystem: Engineered > WWTP > Wastewater > Unclassified | place: Canada: Vancouver, British... | reverse complement strand
TTCAATGATGAGTAATCCCTATATTTATGACGCTTCCGGTAATATATCACTTAATCCGACAGTTCCTTATAGTACGGGTTTAGCACCACAGTTCACAGCAAAAACAGAAGATGAAATAATGAGTGGGGGTGATGGTGGTGTTAGTTCAGGATGGGGTGGAACTGGCACAAAGGCAGTAGGTTTCTTGCAAGGGTTAGATAAAATCATACGGCAAGGCGATACATCACCACAATCAATCTTGGGGACAACGGTAAGCGGCGCAAATTTAGGATATGACCTATTGGGTAAAGCTGGAGCTATTGACCCAACATCCACGTTGGGACAAGGGGTCGGCGGTGCATTAGCTGCCGTAAATGTTTTACCAGCGGCTTACAATACTTATGAAAACTTTGCTTCTGGTGATATCGGGAAAGGTATTGGTAGTGGGCTTCAAACCGGCATGGCGGCGGTTGGCGCATTACAGGCAGCCGCACCGTCCGTAGCTTCAAGTTTAATTCCTACGGCTGTTACAGACGCTGTTTCTTCAGCCATACCTTACGCAACAGCTTTAGGAGCTTTAAGGTTATCAGGGATGGGCTTAAAGGCACTTGGCGGAAATAACCCTAGTAATGAACTATACAAACTGGGTAATGTAATTGACTATATTTTTGATCCTGTAGGTGTGGTTTTAGATATTCTTGGAACTTGGATTTGCACAGCGACTAAAAAACATTCTAAACTTAGCGCAGAAGAAGAAGCTGTGATGGAAGAACTTGCTAATTATGCTCATGCTAACCATAAAGGTTGGATGATGGCATATTTAATACATGGACAAAAGCTCACAAACGCAATCGAAGAACGGGAAGAAAACCTTAAAGAGTTTTATGATAATGTCCGTGAGATTTTAGTCAAACCAGTAGTAAGTGTATTTAAAGACAATCCTGAACAGGCATTTCAGATTTACTTTTTAGTAGTTAAGTTATTGTGTGCTAAGTATATGCCTGATTTTGAGGTGAAGGAGGAAACAGATGGCGATAGGTAATATAGTAGGCGGTATCGCACATGGTGTTGATAGAGGGATAGACACAGTATCTAATATTCAGGATATGTGGGCTAGGCAAGACCAGACAAAACTTCGTGATATGGAAATGCAACGGCTTAAACAGCCCTTTGACCATACTTCGCTTCCCTTATACACCGAACTTGATGACGTAGGAAGAGCGAGGGTTGATAAAGCCTTTTCGAGTCTTCCAAAAGAATGGCAGGGAACGCAGGGCGGAGCTATGATGGTTTTAAAAAACCTTGTGTCTGATACTGCAATGCTTGACTCATTTGAAAAAGCAACTATACGGCAAGCTCAGCTAGGTGTTATTAACGCACAAAATCAATTTGAACAGGCTCGTGTAAGCGGTGACGCAATGGCAATGCGAGAAGCACAGGCTAATCTTCAGGCACAATTAGCAAAAACACAGACTATGGCGGAAAAAATAGACGGACTGAAAAAAAGTGCGGAGATAGCCAATATCCTTCAAAACATGAATCCGGCACAGAAGCGCGATTTAGAACTAATCGCAAAAACAGGTGGTATCCCAGCAGTTAGTCAAGCTTTGTTAAAAATGCTTGAACAACGCTCAAAAGTTATTCCTGCGGGTGGGGCTATGATGGTTGATGGACAGCTTGTCAAAAATCCTAAAACCTTTAGTCCTAACAGTGGTGTGGATAATGTTGAAAAAACCGTAAAACGATTAAAGGATTTCGCTAATAGAAACTATGACCCTGAACAACACCGTGAAGAAATATTAAAAGTTGAGGCTCTTATATCTAAGTTAAGAAACGGTGAAATAAGCCCTGACATGATTAAATTTCCAACGGAAGTAAATGAAGAGGGGCGGTTAGTGCATAAATCCTCATTACAGAAACAAAAAAGTAGATTTACGATAGAGGAAGAATAGTGCCTACTTATAGGGTAACAGATAGCGTTACGGGAAAAACACTGAAGCTTACGGGTGATTCTGCTCCTACCGAGCAGGAGCTTGTTGATATTTTTAAATCCTATACGCCAAAAAAGAAGCGTGATTTTATTACACCTGCCAAACAGACTGCTGAAACAGTAGCCGCACTTGTTACTGGTGGAACATCATGGATTCCAGCTGGGCTGTCTATGGGATTACCCACAATAGAAAAACACGGAATATCGTTTATTCCTAGGTCAATGGAAGAACTTGAGAAACGCTCTGAACGTGCGCTTAAAATTCAGGAAAAACTTACTTATCAGCCCAAAGATAAAGCGGCGCAAAGAGCCGTTGAAATAATAGCTAAACCGATAACCTATCTTCCCGAAAAAGGCAAAGAAAAAGCAGAACATTTCAGAAAGTTAGGTGACGAAGCATACGAGAATGGCGACATAAAAACAGCGAAAATGTATTGGGCTTTAGGTGGAGTTACGGAATTTGCTGGCGAGGCATCACCGTTTCTAATTCCCGCAGGCGTAGGCAAGGGCGTGAAGGGAATAAAGACAAAGGTTAATAAGTTTAAAGCACAGTTTGAAGAACCGCTTGGATTAACTAAACGCACAGCCGTTGAACAAGTGCCGGAAGCCAAAACAAGTGCTGTTATACCGGAAGAAACAAAGACTAAATCTCCTGAATTAAAAACACAGGAAAAAGTTACAGAAAGCAAACTATCGCAAGAACCAAGTGGCGTTGAGAGTGAAGTTGATAAAACAAAAGAGATTAAACCTTCTACACCCGAAGACCCCCTTATCGCCGAAGCCCGTAAGTATAAGACGGCTGAGGAGTTTATTGAGGCGCAACCAGTATTTTATCACGGTTCTGGAACGAAGATAGAGAACTACCAAAAGGGTGGAGAAACCACCACATTGGGGGGATTGGCTAAGCATGGATATTTCTTTGGAGATAAAAAAACTGCCACAAGATATGCCAACGACTTTCACCCCAAAAATCCAGTTGTAAATGAAGCCATATTAAATATTAAAAAGCCACTTGTGTTATCGGCAATAGAATTTGAAAGGTTACAAAAGCTGGTTGGTAAGATTGATAGAGGGGAAACATTAACAGAATTACAAGATATTGGACGTGAAATGTTTTTCAATGAACACGGATTGGGTGATTACGTTCAACATCCCATAGATGCTATCAAAAAAGCTGGTTATGATGCAATTCAGAAGAAAGCAGGTCGCGGTGGGGCTGAAGCAGAAACTATGATTTTTGACCCCTCCCAAATCAAAACCAAATCCCAACTCACCGACATCTGGAACAAGGCGCAGGAGAAGACCGCACCAAAGACACCAGAAGCCGCCCTTATCGCCGAAGCTACTAAGCATGACAATGTTGATGATTTTATAGCAAACGCGCCGGATGGGTATGTTCGAATATTTCATGATAAGGCCGGCGTCGGTGCTGGCGGGCAAGTGGAGAAAGGCAAGTTTTTTGTATCTAATATAAGCGAACCACTGCTTAAAGAGTCAGAAAATGTCTATTATTTAGACTTGCCTATTGAAGAAGCAAAAAATGTATTGGGCGTAGATTTAGAAACAGCTCATTTTATGGATAATCCAAAGGCGACGGGGTGGGAGACATTTAAAGGCGACAACACCACAACTGGTGCTGCCACTCTGCCCGACAAGTATTATGCACAATTAAAACCAAAGTCAAAGCTCATTGAGTTTTGGAACAAACTAAAAGAAGAACGCGCCCTCATCGCCGAAGCCCGGAAGTATAAGACGGCAGAGGAGTTTGTTGAGGCGCAGGGGAAAACCGTTTATCACGGCACACCAAGTAAAGAACTAAACTTTGGAGAACAGCCAATAGGAAACCAACTGCCTTTTGGAGTTCATTTTCAAGAACATATCCCCGTTGCAAAAAGATTTGCTGATGGGACGACAAAAGTTAAGCCAACTGGGAATGAAGGAACTATTTATGAAAGCATAATGCCGAAAAACCCCCTTAACATAGATAAAGGTTTATTTTACGAAGGAACAAAAGAGTTTGCCATTTTAAAAGAAATTGCTGAAAAAAGTAAAATTAAAGATAGTAAGTACATTATTGAATATAAAGGCAAGGTTGCCATTGACCCTATGTCAATTTTTTGGAAACGAGGGCAACAAGCGAAACTAGATGTTATAAAAGACGTTCTGACAAAGAATGGTTATGACCAAGCAATCGTTTATGGCATGAAAGGAACGGTTGACCCACTTGGCGTTGGCGCACCACACTATACTCCTGCTGTTGCTATATTGGATAAAAGTTTAATCAAAACTAAATCCCAACTAATAGACATCTGGAACAAGGCACAGGAAGGCGGTAGTGGAACACCAAAAGGCGGGACACCAGAAACACCTAAATCCCCACAAACTAAACCGGCCAAGGCTGCACTTGATATTAACAAGAAACTTGCCGAAAAAGGGTTAGAACAATTACCGCCGGAAGAATTAGCACAATATCCGACAATAAAACAAAATGATATTGTTCAAAAAGTAGTTGATGCTTTAACTACGGACGAAAAAGCAATTATTGACGCATCTCTCGGTAAGCGACCTTTTCCAGAAGATGTCCACCCACAGGTAGCATTTAATACTGTTGAAAAACTAGCCAATAGCAGGGGGGATATTGACTTATTGTTGGCACTTGAAAAAAGCCCTGTCGCTACGCAGCGAAGCCTTATGGCACAGGGATTAGGCGCAAGTGCTTGGAATAAATTAAGAGGCTCATTTGTTGAAAAACTCAAAACTATAAGACGCGAAAGGGAGAAGCAGATTAAAGCTGACCCTGAAAAAGTAACCAAGGCAAAGCGACAAATACACGAGGAAACCAAAAAAGTATTATTAAACGTAGAGGAATTATCATGGAACAAATTCCTAAAAGATATAGTTTGTTGATGTTAAAGGTATAATGATATATGAAACCATTTTGCTTACCGCCTGCCAAAGTAATGGAATTTAAAAAGGCGTTGAAAAACGAAGAAATTAAGATTGCTGATTTGATTAATGCCGATTCAGCTACACGGACAGAAATATTGCGAAAATACGCAGGTAATCTTGCACCTGAAGTGAACCTGTTATTTGAGAAGAAATTAGTTCTTAAAAACAGAATCAGGGGAATAAAGAATTGGGCTAGAAAAGTCGGTGAAATGGGCAGATACAGCCCGAAGGGGAAAGCGGCTTTTGAAAAGAAACTAGCCGAATATAAAGAGGCGCAGAACGAAAGAATATTTAACCCAAAAGAAAACGAAGCATTTTTAAATGACTTGGCTGATTCAAAAATGGGAACTCATATCACTAGGGAAGAAGCCAAACAGCTTTTTGACCTTACCAAGAGGTCAGAAAATCTGCGAAAAGGGTTTGATGATATAAAAGAAGAGTGGCGTTCCGATAAAGAACGGCTAGAATATGGTGCGGCTAAAGTTTTAGAAGAAAAGTATTTTAATGCGTTACAAAGCGAGGAATTAACCATACCGGAAATGCTTAGAAAGAGATACAGTGAATTTAAGGGAACATGGAAAGAAAACAAACCGAAGGCAGTTACAGACGTTGTTAGTGATTTTATAAAAGAATTTGTTGATACCTCAATATCTATGGTTGCGTCAGTGGATAATAGTTTTCTCGGAAGACAGGGGCTTGTAACGCTTCAGACGCACCCGTCAGCTTGGGCAACTGCCGCCAGAAAATCATTTACTGATATTTTCACCGTTCTTACTAAAAAGAACGGGCGTGAAATGGCGATAGACGCTGCTATGGCAGATGTGTATTCAAGACCTAATTATTTGAACGGAAGCTATGAAAGGGCTAAGTTAATACCTAAACACGAAGAACAATTTCCGACTTCTATTCCCGGCAGAGTTCCTGTGTTAGGCAGACCGTTTAAGGCTTCTGAAGTAGCATTTTCAAATTCTGCTATCAGAATGAGAACAGACTTATTTGATTTACTATCCGAAACCGCTAAACGAAACGGTAGAGATGTTTTAGCACCGGAATTTATAGACTCTGTTGGGAAGTTAGTTAATTCAGCAACGGCAAGGGGTAGTTTTGGAAAATACGAACATGCCGCACCAGTCTTAAAGCTTGTGTTGTGGGCTCCGAAAATGATGAAAGGGCATATTGACGTTCTTACAGCGCACATGGGTGGGGCAGGACTAAAAGACCCCTTTGCGGCAAGACAAGCCAAAATAAACCTTGCTAAGATAGTGGGCGAAACCGCAGCAATCGCCGCAATTATTAACGCTCTTGACCCCGGAAGCGTTGAAATAAATCCTACGTCCACTGATTTCATGCGTTACAGAAGAGGCGACACTAGATTTGATTTAACTGGTGGACTTGGTTCGTATGCAACGCTAGGAGCTAGGTTTATAGCAACATTCGCCGGACAACCCATTAAATCCGCAACCGGAAAGTATATATATCTAGCTGAAGAAGGTTACAAAGCAAGAAACCTTTTTGATGTTGGAACTGATTTTCTTGTGAATAAAACCCACCCTGTTTCAAGGGCGGCAATAGATAAAATGAAAGGTAAAACCTTTAAGGGTAAAAAGCCCACCGCCGGAACATTAGCGTATAACATAGCAACACCAATTGCTATCCAGAACTTTGTTGATATGTATTGGGAAGAAGGAAATAAAGATGAGGCGGCGGAGTTTCTTGCGGCACTAGCTGATGTGTTTGGTATCGGAGCTAATACATACAGTTATAATAAGGGCACACAAAAACCATTTGGAAAAACAACTAAGGATAAACCATTTCCATGAATACTATTAAACAGGAGCTAAAATAATGGACGGTTCGGGATTGTTAAAATATCAAAGCCCTGCTACGGTTCAGGCGATAGAAGAACAAAAAGAAAAGGAATTGGAAGCTGAACGCAACCCGGTTCTTGAGGAAATGATTTCTTCGTTATCAAGGCACGTTGATAAGCAGTGGCAGAACGCTCGTGAGGCTAAAAAACCGATAGAAGAAGCCATGATGAGAGCTACCCGCCAACGCAAAGGTGAGTATGAACCGACTAAGCTTGCTCAAATCAAAGAAGCCAATCAGCCCGAAATATTTATGAACATTACGGACACGAAATGCCGTAATGCGATTGCTTGGGTAAAGGACATTCTCTTACAGCAGGGCGAAAGAATATTTGCCGTTGACCCCACCGAACTTCCCGATTTGCCGCCTGAAATAGTAAACAAGATTCAGCAAAGCGTTGTGCAGGACTACATCCAAAACGCGGTAATGGAAGTTCAGCAAACCGGACAAATGGTTGACGTAAATTCTATGCGTAACCTGATGGTTCAAAAATCCGATGAAATAAAAGAGACTGTTAAAAAAGAAATTAATCGGATTGCCGCTAAACTCGCAGATGAACTTGGCGACAAGATACACGATGACTGGCAGCAGGGTGGATTCTACAAAGCCCTTGAGGGCGTTATAGACGACATTATTAACCTGAAAGCCGGAATAATGAAGGGTATTGTCTTCAGGAAAGAACGTGTCTTTAAAAACGTGCTTTCGCCTGAAGGCGTAATGACCAAAAAGGTTGATGAAAAAGTTATTCCCCAATGGGAGAGACGTTCACCGTGGTTTATTTTCCCCTCTCCGAGAGCAACCGAAGTTGATAATGGATATTTGATTGACGTTATTCCTTTAAGACCGAAGCAACTATACAATCTTATAGGAGTTGACGGTTATGATGCTAAAGCTATTAGAAATGTATTGAGGGAATTCAGGGAAGGTGGCTTAAAAAATGATTGGTTGGGACTATCAGAAGAATTTAAGTTAGGAACATCCTATACGCCTCCAGATGAAAGCTCCGGTTATCCTGATGAATTTATTTACGCTATTGAATTATGGGACGATATTCCCGGTGAGTTATTGCGTGAATGGGGACTAAAGGAAATAGAAGATGACGATGAAGAATACAGCGCAGTAGTCTGGAAAATAGGAAACCACGTTATAAGAGCTATGCTGAATTATGATGTGCGTGGGCGGAAGCCTTTTAGCAAGACTTCTTTTCAGAATGTAAATGATTCTTTTTGGGGCGAGTGTGTTCCGGAAAAAATTGAAGATTGCCAACAGGTTTGCAATGCTTGTGCGAGGAGTATTCTTGCCAATATTGGAATGGGTGCGTTACCGCAGGTAGAATTAAATATAGACAGAATCCCGCCCGGTGCTTCTAAAACAATATGGCCGGGGAAGATTTGGGAAGCAACTGAAGACCAAATGGCAAGCGGTAGCAAGGCGGTTAATTTCTTTCAGCCCGTTATGGTGACAGAGAAGTTAATGAACACCTATGGTGTGTTCTCAAAGATAGCAGACGAGCACTCTGGTGTTCCGGCCTATGCTCATGGTGACTCACAAGTCGGTGGAGCTGGGAACACGTCTTCGGGGCTTCAGCAATTAATAATGATGGCTTCTCGCGGAATAAAATCAGTTGTTAGAAACGTAGATATTGATATTATCATTCCATCGCTTGAAAGGCACTACGATTATTTGATTGATAACCAACAGGTGTTTGGATTAGTAGGTGATTATAATTTGGTTGCTAGGGGAACTGCTGCTGTTCTCGCTAAAGAACAACTCGCAAGCCGTAAGATTGAGTTTATGGCTAATACCGCAAACCCGATTGATGTCGGTATTATCGGTCAGGAAAACAGACGGAAAATGTTATTTGAAGTAGCAAAGACTTTGGGAATAGAACTTGATGAGAAAGAACTACCCCCGCCGATGCAACAGCTACCGCAAGGCGCACCACCGCCAGAAAATCAGCAGACGCTTGATGCCGCAGGTAATCCGGCGCAAGGCGTGGATAATAGGCAGTTTAATCAGGAAGCCCCTGTTCAGATGATGAAATACGGTGGCAAGCTAAAGAAAGGTGAAGTTGCGATAGTTGGTGAAGAAGCTCCCGAAGTTGTTTCTAATGTAAATGGTGAAACAGTGGTCACACCGATTGACCCGAAAATTCTAGGAACAGGGACAGCGAGATTAACCGCAGAAGAAATTATAAAACGGAAAAAACAAAACCAAGCCATAATGGAAGAATTATTTGAGGATAATAAATGAAAAAACCAGACGATGACATTATAAGAAGCATTAGTGCTTTAAGCGAAAACCAGTTTTGGAAAATACTTGTGCAGTGGTTTAGGGATTCTCTATATGAACAAGCTATCGCCAATGCACACTTAACAGGGGAATTGGCAATTAAGGGACAAGGTAAAGTATTAGAACTAGAAACTTTACTAAAATGTATAGACAATAATAGAGAAAATTTAAAGGCAATCAGAGGAGATAAATAAATGCAAAACATTGTAGAATTAAAAAGTGTATCAGAGTTACTCCAGTATTTTACTGGAACGGTAACTACAACAGAGGCAAGTAAGAAATACGCATGTGCCAATATTGGTGCGGGACTTACGGTTGGCGACATAGTTCTTGTTGCTGGTATGGCAGAATCCGCTTCTAACGGTGAAAAAACAATCACGGAAATTGCAAGTGATGATAGTTATATTATCGTGTCAGAGGCGATAGGAACAGGCGAGAATAACAAAGCAGGCGTAACTCTTAATCAAGTATATTATACGGCATGGGAAGATGCCCACTTCTATTCTTACATAACTGGGACTGGTTATGTTGTGGGGGCAAATACTACCGTTACGCAGCAGTTTAGGTATAATAGCGACGGTAATACCGTGTCTGCGACTGCTCAAACGCTTACCGCAGGAACAGCCGCCGCAATTACCGCAGTAGCAGTTCCGACATATCAGTGGCGGTGCAGGGTTGCCAATGCAGGATCAGCGGATTTAACGGTTTGTGAAGTACGCTTATTCGGGATTGCGCCGTAAACATGGCTAGATTAACACATTCAAAAGGAGGAAACCGTGTGATTACTGAACGTAGAGAAATACCAGTGGAATTGAGTGAAGACCAAATAGAGAAAATGCCCGACTCTGAAAAGCTAAAGTGGTTAGTAGCGTTAAACTTTGCTAATTATGCGGAATTACGCAAGCAGGGTAAGTTACTTTATGGCAACGGTGATATAGGATTATGTGAGAAAGTAAGGGGTCAAGGAGCAAGATTAAACTGGCTTTGGTTTGCCTTTACTGGAGTAAACGGTGTCATAATCACTGCCCTAATCTACTGCCTAACCACGATGGGAAAATAAAATGAAAAAACATTTCTTATTACTTTTAATAAGTTTGCTGTTTCTGGTTTCGTGTGCCGCAACTTATTACTTTTATCAGGAAGCTACAAAAACCGAAATCACGCTTCAGGAAACGCAAGCGGTTCTTGAACAGAAGGAAATCGAGTTGGCTATTGTGGCTTCGCTTGCGACGTATTTACTCGAAGAATATACTAATTTATATGAGGCTTACTCGCAGTGTTGCGAGCCAAAAACACCGTTATAACAGTTGTTGTTTTTTTCGCAATGGCTGTATCATCGGGTGAAAGTGTTTTAGATATAGATTGGGAAGTTGAGCGTGAAGTTGAAAAAATCATTATGTGTGAAAGTGGTGGACGGCATGATGTCTGGGGTGACTTGGATAAGCCGCATCGTGCTTACGGCATTGCTCAATTCCAACGAAGAACCTTTAACTATCTTAAAAAACTTGCCCGGAAACCAGAGCTTGAGTGGAAGAATAAAGACGACCAGTTGTGGCTCTTGAGGTGGGCAGTTAAAAATAACATGTCTCACCACTGGACATGTGCAAGTAAAGGATAAAGTATGCTAACAATTATTACATCAATTACAGGATTTATCGGCGGTTTTCTTCCCACGTTGTTAAAGATTTACCAAGGGAAGCAAGACCAAAAACACGAGCTTGCAATTCTAAAACTTCAGATGGAGGCGCAGGCGCAAGGACACCAAGAACGATTAGCAGAAATTGAAGCCAATGCTGATATACAGTCTGAAATCAATTTACCTAATGCTGTTAAATATCAGGAAACCGGATTTAAGGTAATTGACGGAATACTAGGTTTTCTTAACGGGACTGTGCGGCCTGTGATTACTTATGCCTTTGCCGGACTTTATGGCGTTCATAAATACACCGTTATACAGATTGCACGAGAAACGGGCGAAACGGCACTAGAAGCGATTAATGGTTCGTATAGTGAGTTTGACCAATCAGCATTTATGCTTGTGCTGTCATATTACTTTGGACAACGAGCTGCCCAGAAGATATTTGGCATTAGAAAATGAAAACAAACGAAGCCGGAATAAACCTCATAAAAAAGTGGGAAGGCTTTGTTAATCACGTTTATTTGTGCGCTGCTGGATACCCCACGATTGGCTTTGGGCATGTGGTTTTAAAAGGTGAAACTTTCACCACAATCACGGAAGAAGAAGCCGAAGAACTTTTAAAGAAGGATTTGGGTAAGGCTGAACGTGCGGTTACAAGATTAATCCGAGTGCATCTAACAGAAAATCAGTTTGCAGCACTGGTAAGTTTTACATTTAATCTTGGTTCCGGTGCGCTCCAAAGAAGCACTATGCGGATTAAGTTAAACAGAGGGGAATATGAAGAAGTGCCTATCGAACTTATGAAATGGGTTTGGGCGGGTGGAAAGAAACTTAAAGGGCTACAACGAAGAAGGAAAGCAGAAGGTGATTTATGGATACAGCAATAAGTGCGTTAATTGTTTTAGCAACCGGACACAACCAAACAATTAACAATACAAACAATATTACCTTTTTCATTTTATCACCTCCGCATCTCCGTAAATATAATTTTTAACCATTGGTTTCCAATCGCCCCTAAATAGCCTAACTGGATTCCACCACTTGCGTTGAAGAAACGTATAGTAATATAATCCTGTTTTTACGAAAGAAAGTTCAGCTTCACGCTGTTGCTTTTTGGTAATCTTGTAAAACCTCGTCATTTTATTACCTCATCTTTAAATGTTACAATAGCAAACAACCCCCGCTTTCGTTTGTTATCTCTGTTACACTGCGCCGGAAGCAAGTTGTGATGTGAGCTGTCAACCGACCATGCTCCGGCTTCATAATCAAATATCCGCACCTTATATTTAATTTTTTTAAGATTTACTTCTTCCAAAATTCAATCACCGTCCATATAATTGCAACCAGAACCATAAAATAAACAAAGTTCATTAATGCTGTTGTCATTATGTTACCTGAATATAATTCCCGACATATATCTCTCTGGGGATAATGCCGTATTTATCACGCATTACTTGAAGGTCTTTTCTTATTTGGTCTATATCTTCTGCGTGACGGTTAAGTTCCTTCCAAATAAAATCGCAAAACTCCTGCTTGGCTTCTTGGCTTAAATCGCTATAATTTATCTGCATTTATTTCCTTTATCTAAATCCTTTTTATGTTGTTTTTTGTATTCTACTATATCGAGAAAACGCTCCTTTGCGTCTTTAACAGCCTTTAGCTTTACGCCCTTAACCTGATAATGCGTTTTTCGTTTAACCATGTTTGTTTCCTTTCTTTGTGGTTTTTGACATACTTTGTAACTGCTTTATTTTTTCACCCAAAGCACGTAATCTTGCCACTTCTTTTTCCTCAACGGCATACGCTGACCTGAATAACAAAGTGGCTAATCCGTCCTCTGACCTGTGCTGTAATCTGCACACTTCCATTTCGTTTATTCTGACAACGTAATCCTGTATTCCCTTTCGGGAATATTTCTTACTGATGTTCTGTATTATGACTGCCATATTCCTCCTTGTAATTGTATTAATTGCCCCACAATATCCTGTTTTCTGGAACTTCTTGGTTTAAATACAACAGCATTTGTAGCCCCTGAATATACATAATTATCACTTTTGTAAACTCTCTGTGTTGACCACTTGTTTACAACTCGTGTTTTGAAAATCAGGTAAAGTCGTCAACTTCATCTAAATTACTTATAGCCTAACG
>Ga0255341_1005273_pt1 | contig 12897 bp, 14 predicted proteins | sample wastewater_treat_8_FD_192418 | JGI IMG/M metagenome (GOLD analysis project Ga0255341, IMG submission 192418) | Wastewater microbial communities from Lulu Island WWTP, Vancouver, Canada - plant12 | ecosystem: Engineered > WWTP > Wastewater > Unclassified | place: Canada: Vancouver, British... | reverse complement strand
TCACAAAATTGCGCTGCACCTTGAGTTCCAAATTGTTTATTCCAGCCTTCGTGGCATAAAGCCCTTTCCATGGAGTAGCACCTATACAAGCATCTGCCTGCCACTTTTTATATTTCACCCCATACCCGATTTCGGCATAGCTCGTGAAGTTTCTGCCTCCTTCAGGTTTGGGATCCTTGCCTAAAAATACTGTTGCCCACTTCAGTTGGAGTGGAAAATTCCTGAAACGATAGGTCATGTAGTAATCCACAAAGTGACTGGAACTATTAAGGTTGAAGTTAAACGGATCTGTATCCCAAAACTTTGCGCCTGGTGAATAAATGTCCTGTACTGCTACCGAAAACTCCGGAGTCACTTGATAAATAACAAATGGCATTGCTGTCTTATAAATATTATCGAAAGATGCGCCTGCAAACAAACCAAACATCCATTTGCCTTTCACGAAAGTGATTTGAGGTTCAAACGCCGGTGCTTCTCCAAACAACTTGCCACGACCTATACCACGCCAATAATGTTGCGTCACGTATGTAGGAGAAAGTGTTATTTTCAACGGATTCTTAGGTTCTTCTACCTCTAGTGCATGAGTAAAAAACGGTATCATAAGAAGCAATACAAGGATGAACATGGCTTTTTCATGCCTGTATAAACGTGTTGATTTAGTAATGAGAGATGCCCATAAGCTGGTAATCAGTATCTTCAACATGTCTTTCTGCAATGTATTTCGTAGTCCTGTCATGTCAGTTAAATTACAAAATTAATTTTTGAGTATTCACAATACGTACCACTAATTTTCTGCAGACGTACTACAAGTCTATCAAACAGTCGTTTCCCATAATTACGTATGTTATGGTTGTAACAGAACTCATCGAGACACGCCTGCAAATACTTTCCTTTTATCTTGTGGTAAACTCTCAGTAGATTATGTTTGGCGTTACTGATAGCAATATGAACCCATTTTAAGGTTGTATTTGTTACTTATTTCTCCGATTGTAACGTGTAGATAAAATATGTGTGAAGAGTAAAGCCCGGATTGGTCTAATCCTATGACAGTGTTTATGTTAGGGCTATCGTTCGGTGCCATGTGGTGTTGGCTCCGCTTCGCGGTGGCGCGTGTTTTGCACTCGTGATGCGGAGCACCAATTACATAAAACGCTCGCATACCTCTGAATCGAACAAAGAGAGCTCACCGAAGTTAATCCTTCATGCACTATACCATAGTGTTAGATTCTCGTGCTATTTATTCAGTCGGGGTTTTGTCAAATTTTTCATTAGTTAAACCAAGCAAGCCTCTTAGGAATCCATGAATAACTGCAATTGGCAAACAAAGAATACCAAATATCAGCATCCCTAATTCATAAAACAGTGTGCTGTCTTTGTATGGTTTTCCCTGAAGTCTGGAAAGAAATGCACTAAAGGGGATTCCGTACATATTTCCTGCAATCATCATTTGTGATGCTGAGAGAATAATACTTGCTTTCTTTTTGCCGTATTCTTCTACAATAGAATCGTAGGCATATTTTTTAGGGAATCCTCTTGTATCTGCAAAGTGCTGGGCAAACATGATGGCTTTTGCTTCTTCTGGTTTAGTAAATTCACTTCCTCCGCTTAAAAAGCTACTAATTTCTTCATTACTCATACCTTCTTTTAGTGCCATTTGTGTATGCTGATACGAACAGGCCGCGCAACCATTAACCTCGGTTACAGCTAATTGTAAGCGTTTTACGAGACGTTTATCGACTAACTTAGTTTTATTATTTCTAATCAATTCAGACAATGCCCCCGGTGCTAAAACAAAGGAACGATACAATTCCCAGATACTATACTTTCGTTTATATTCATTTCTTTGAATTACTGTTTCTGACAGACTTAATTTTTTAGTCATATGAATGAGTTTTTTATTACAATTTGTCTTTTTGCATGAACTTTCATTTGCCGGATACAAATTATTAAGTGACCCGAAGGGCAAGGATTTGCATTCTTCGGGCTTTAGTAATTTGTTCTTTCGTCGAAATACTCAATTCGTTATTACTTCCACTTCATTTCGAAAATCAAATCAGTAGAGTTTTTCAAAAAATGGAGATCGAATATTTACATAACAACTTTATCGTTTGGCAGACTCGGTGAATGAATGGCAAATATTTTCGACTTTTCCAGAAACTCGCCCTCAATAACATTATTAACATCAGCAAACAGATAACTGCCATTAGTCAAAAGAACCTCCTTACCATTAACTTTATATTTGGCTTTTCCTTCCAACATAATGAGTAGTTCTACTTTCTCCTGATGGTAGTGAGGCTTGCATACATCACCCTGTTGGTGTTCTTTATACATAATCTCAACCTTATCAGTTTTACAAGGATGATTCTCATCGAAAAAAGAACCAACGAACCAACCGTTAAAATCATTTGGTTCATCGTACTTACCCTGAAAATATTTACCATTCTTAAGCTTGGTTATATCCATTTTTTCAAAAATTTCATTTAACAACCTTTTGGTATATGTTGTTGGCGCCGCTTTGGGATGGCGCGTGTTTTTACTGCATTAAATATGACCGCATGTTATGTGGGGTTATTTTTCTTTTGTTCTGCGTTTCAAATCCATTTGTTCATGGAGTATTCTAATAATCTCAATTTCATCGTTCTCTGTTTTTCGGTAAAAGATAATGTGTCGACCAGTTCTTAATCCCAATAAATCGTTTATAATTCCTGAATAGGTTTTTCCCAGACTGGGATTTTTTGCGATTTCGCTAAAATTATCTATAAGCATTTGATAGTATTTGTCAGCTTGACTTTCAGACCATTTTTCAGTTGTATAATTCCAAATATGGGCTAAATCATCAACTGCTTTGTTTGTTAATCTATACCTTGCCATTCAGGGATTTATTGGCTTTTAAGTTTTTAAGATGAACTTTTGGTTCGAAATCTTGGGCTATTCCACTGTCAATCCCTTCTTGAATCGCTTCTCTTAATGCGATCATTTTGTTTTCCTCTTCTTCTAAAAGCCTTAAACCAGCACGGACTACCTCACTCGCGTTTTTATATCGTCCCGCGGAAATCCTGTTTTTAATGAAATTATCAAAATAATTTCCCAATGATATTGAAGTATTCCTACTCATAACGAATTAATTTTTCTTCAAAGTTACCAATATTTGGTAACTTTTCAAATTTAATTGTTTTTTTAATAATCCCATGTACCGCTTGTTATGGGCTGTTGTTGTTTTGCGTAATACCTAAAATTTATAAACTGCGTAATCAAGTCTCAATATAATATTACTTATGCTGTCAGCTTCTACGATAAATGCCAAACCAAGCTAACGTATTGAAAAATGCTTAATCATTTTATATCTGCTCTTCATTTAATTTAAAATACTGATAATGTTTATTTAAGTGCCCAGAGGAATGGCAGAATTGCAGCTCTTTTGCAAGCTTTAGCTTGAGTGTCGGCTCGTAAGGCTTACAAATGTGTTATTTTGTGTGTGGACTGTTCATTTTATCGTTTTTTGTCTTTATGTAGCAAATTGGCAGCTGTTTTTTTTACAGTTGACCCTAAACGTTTGATGGTAGGGTTTCGTGCGGGATTCCGAAGCTGTTTCTTATCAGTTTACTATCTACTTTGTTAACGAGCCACAACCGCCCGCAAACCTCTGAAACCAGCATGAACTCTACCATGTGTTGTGGATATGTGCCTTTTATTCTTGTTCATCAATCCCTGTAACTGTCATCAATAAAAAATCGAGGCATTTTGAATAATCCAAATCATCATATTCAAGTCCGATTTTTCTGATATTTGAATAATAATCATTGAGCTTTTTATAATAGTTCTTTTCCAACTGAACCGATGTCGCCTTTTTTCCAATTTTTTCAATCAAGAACCATCTCTCGATCAACCGTGCAGTTCGTCCATTACCGTCTTGAAATGGATGAATTTTAACGAAAACCAAATGCAGTAAAGACGAGTAATAAAAAATCTCAAATGGATCTAAATCTGTCCGATGAAGTATCTCAATATCGTAAAATAATTTATCAAGTTCTGATTCAACTATCTCAGGGCTTGCAGCAACATACTCAATTTTATCATCGCTGTTAATTACAAACATCGGATTACTCCGAATTAATCCTTGTTGGCTTTTAGGAAGAAGATTTTTACTCAAAATAGAGTGAGCTTTTTTTACATTCTCAAGTGTCAAATGATTGTTATCAATAAAGTCATAAGCGGAATACAAATCATCAGCTTTTCTGGTATAATCCGGTTTGAATTTTACTTTTAAAAATTTGTGTTTGAAAAAACTATCAAAATCAATATCCTCTCCCTCAATCTTTGATGAATAAACCGATGAAACAGATTTGTAAAATTGAAAATAATCAACAGGCATTTCAATCTTTTTGCTTTTATCAATTTTATCCAATGGTGATTCTTTCACAGCCTTTCTGTAATCATCAAGTAACTTATCAATCAGAATTTTAAAATTCATTAATAATCCATTTTTACAAAGGTAATCTTTTTAGTCCCTGTTTAAAATCAGTCGTTACTTTGGTATCGCAGAGGCTCTCCTGGCATTACCCACGTGTTGGGGCATGTTTTTAATAGTTCTCTATCGTCAAAACTTTTGACAGGGCGTCTTTAATTTCCTCAAGGTTATTGGCAGAAATTCTACCGATTTTTTTTACGAATCTTTCTTCTGATAAAGACCTTATTTGAAAGCAATCTGCCGCAGACTCTTTAGATAAGTTATTCAAAGTGTCGGGTTTTATGCAGACCATCCAAGGAGCAAGTTCGTATCTTTCTTTCCAATCCGTGAGAGGAACAATGATTTTTAAGGGCAGTTTTCCGAGAGAATTGTCATTAACAATTATCGCAGGTCTTGTTTTCTTAATTTCAGCGCCTATGGTCGGATCAAGGTTAATTAACCAGATTTCACTTTGTTTCATAGAATCCTTCGTAATCAAGTTGAGTAAAGGGGGTTAACTCCTTATCATTCTTGTAGTCTTCAAAAAGAGTTTCAGCAGCCTTACCCATTCTCTTTCTGGTTTCGCTTTCTCTAATCGTTTTCAATGTTTTTTCAACTATCAGCATTCTCTTGCTCACAGGTAGTTTTCTGATTGCTCTAATAATTTCTCTTGTTTCCATACTTTCAGCATCGTCTTACTGCAAAGATAAATCTTTTTCAAACCGTATTGCAATTGAATCAAATCATCGTATCGTTTCCCGAAATATGTCCCAACGGTTTGACGGTATGTGTTGTTGGCGCCGAGTCGCGGTGGCGCGTGTTTTTGCACTCGTGGTGCGCTGCAGTGATATGATGTTGTTCTGTTTATTCTCGCGTTAGCAAAAACCCCCGATAAATCGGGGCAGGCTGTGACACCAGGCGGGAGTCCCCGCGGCAGCCGGGGCAGGCCGCACCGCTGACCACTTATCGGTCCTTTTTAGCCAGAATCCCGATAGCTATCGGGATCTCGCGGTACGGAAGCCAATGACATATACCGATCTGTTAGGCAACGTTAGTATTTAATATTGTACACTTTTTCAATTGCAGATATAATTACACTCATTTTTAAGACATTAGTAAAGCCAGGGTTTACTATTGCTGCTTGATTGGTAGACTTAAGTCCAATCTGTTCATATACTTCAGTTAATTCAGCTGGGTACGACTTCGTAATTCCAATCAGCTCTATTTCCCATGAGGGTCCCAAATTGTTTCCCATAGGCTTTATCCAAAATACTGGACTTCCACTATGTCCGTGTTGAACAAAACCATCAATAAGTATATTGTTCTGTTTTTCAATTTTTTGAGCGACTATTCCGATACGCGAAATTGGATAGTTCTTTTCTGAAATTGATTTCATCATTGGATAACCAATGTAAAGAATATAATCACCCTCTAAATAAGAGTCATTATTTAACCAAATGCTTTTTTGAATATATTGTCCGGTAAGTTTACTGATCAATTGAATATTATTAGGAGTATCTGTTATTCAATAGTTCGTTAAATGTTAATATAATTGTTTGAAAATCAAGAAAATAGTTAATAAATAACAACGAGATAATTTGGTTAAGTCCCTGACAATCAATAACTTAATAGATTAACCAAATCTGCAAAAGTTATGATTATCAGGGAACAAAAACCTTATAACACACTCATTCTTAACATGATGGACAAGTTGCCAAATATTAATAAATGGAGAAGGATGTTTCTCCTGGAGACTTTTATCCTGTTTTTGTCCATCCGTGGTCGAATAAATTTCTTACAGCTTGCAAGGTATGGAAAATATAAAGAACAACGATACCGGCAGCAGTTTGAAAAACGCTTTGATTTTTTAACTTTCAACAAGGAGCTCACCTTATCACAAGGGAGCGGCAGATATGCTATTGCCTTTGATCCGAGCTATGTATCAAAATCCGGTAAACATACTCCCGGTGTCGGCTGGTATTGGTCAGGTTGTGCCAATAGGGCAAAATGGGGCCTGGAAATAGGTGGCTTAGCCGCCATTGATATTGATAACCATACTGCTTTTCACCTTGAAGCTGTTCAAACACTTAACCGTGGTGATCAAAACCTTTCTGATTGGTATGCAGGGGTTATATCTGAAAGAAAAGATATCTTAAAATCTATATCAAAGTACCTGGTTGCCGATGCATGGTTTTCCAAAAAGTCCTTCGCGGATCAGGTAATCTCATCAGGCTTGCATCTTGTCAGCAGGCTCAGAGATGATGCAGACATGAAATATCTTTGCACTAATACTCCTACCGGGAAAAGAGGCAGACCAAGAAAATACACCGGGAAGATCGACATTAGCGAAATTGACAGAGACTACTTTACTTTTATATCAGGGGATGATGAGACAACAATATACGCGGGAGAAGTCTATTGCAAAGCCCTAAAACGTAATATCATGCTGGTTCATGTCACATACTCAAAAACAAATGGGAAAAATGCCCGAAAGCTATATTTCTCTACAGACATCTCAATGGATCCCAATGATGTGCTGCTTTATTATCATAGCCGCTTTCAGATCGAATTTCTTTATCGCGATGGAAAACAACATACCGGACTCAATGACTCACAAGCCAGAAGTGAAAACAAACTCCATTTTCAATTCAATGCTTCTTTAACTTCAATCAATATTGCTAAGGCAATACATTGGTTGAGCATACCTAAAGAAGAAAGAGGTACTTTTTCCATGGCTGATATTAAAACAATGAATCACAATATTTTAATGCTAAACCGATTTTTTGACGTGTTCGGGATTTACCCACACTCTGCAAAAAATAACAAACATGTCAGAGAACTTATATTATACGGCACTATGGCCGCTTAAAACTTTAACGAACTATTGTACTATATAAACAACTCTAATTTTTCTTATCCCAATATCCTCTCCTTCATTATCATACACTCTATTAACTCCATATGCAGTTACGGTCTTGGATTGTAAGAAATATTCTCCCTTATCCATCATTGTCTGAATCTGAGGTCTAAATTCTGAAATCTCCAGAATCTGTCCAATTGAACAATTTAAATGAGAAGCCATTATCTCAGCCTTTTTTGTCGCTTTGTCAAGTGCAATTTTTGTTGCTTCAAGCTTTGTCTCCTCTAACTTATCACTTTGAAGATTAGTAACTGCTACATTATTTGCCCCTGTCTGAAATAGTTTTATTATAAGAGAATCTACTATCGCTATGTTGTCCAGTTGAAGTTTAAATACTTTCGACATTTTAACTTTGCTTGAGGACGAACTATAGTATCCATATCGGTTTGCAGCAAAATTGTCAATTGTTAACTTTTTCAAATCAATTGAGAAGCTTTTTAGTAATTTAATTAATTCTGCTTCTTTTTGTTGTAATTCGTTTTCTTTTTTGACATTCTCAGTCTCTGAAAAAGTTATTGTTAATTCGATTTTATCAGGAACAATATTAATCTCAGATTCTCCACGTACTGAAATAAATCTTTGTGTTGAATTTTGTCCAAAAGTCAGTAATGGGATAAAGCTTAAAATAAAAATTAGGCGTTTCATATTTCTTGCCTTTTTATGGTTTTGTTATTTTTAATTCTGTGTCAATTTTCGTAGTGGTCTCCTTGCATGCCACACAACGTTTTTGGGCTTGGCGTTCGTGCGGGATTTCAGGGCACAAAACTGTCAACCCAGCACTAATGTTGATTTGAAAAACTGCACTTGAAATTAAGCACGTCACCCCGCATGACGCTAAACCCATGTTAGCACTCGTTTTTCTCATCCGAGATATTGTTTTAGTCTGTCAATAAGCGAGTTAAATGGGTGTCCATTTTGTCGCCATATTTGCTCTGCTATTTTGACTTTTCTTCTTGTGTCTTCAAAAACAAGGTCAATGTCGCCCGAAGAACTTAATAGTTGTTCAAATGTCTTGTCTTTCTCTACTACGTTGGAAAGAATTGAGCCAATATTAAACTGACTATTCAAGTTTGTTTTAATAAAGTCTGCTGTCGCAAGTTCCCAGTTACTTGGTCTAATTAATACTGACACAACATAATTTCCTTCATTAACTTGTTCCACCGCTTTTCTCGCTTGTGAAACTGCAAGTTTTAAACTCTTGTCCCAATTCGTTGGGGAAAGTGATTTAAGCTCAATAAAGAATGTTTTTGAATTAGTTGGATTTGATATTACAACATCTTGAGAGCCGACTCCTTGATAAGTAATATTATAAGGTAGATTCACTGAATTAAATGCTTCAATGAAAGCTCTTTCTACTGCTTCGCCAATTTTTTTCTTAAATTCAAAATCGTCTTGCTCGTCTTTTAACTGTTGTGCAAGATTTTTTATTTCTTCAATACTTATTGATTTGGCTATTTCAGCTATTTCAGAAAGTTGTGTTAGACTTATGCCTGATTCTGCTAATGCAACCAAGTCATTAAGTTTTTCCTTGTTTGATAATAGTTTTACAATGTTTCCACCAACTTCTGAATCTTCAAGAGATATGTTTACGAAAATTTTGTCCTTTTGTGAGATAAACCAATCGAAATATCTGTCAGCAACAAATTTGTTTTTACTGTCAGAGCACCAATGAATCAATTTTAGAATTGCTCCACTTTTTGTTGAAAATGCATTGTCAATTCTAAGTTTTTCAAGTTCTTCTTTTAGCTTGGTCGCAAGCTCTTCAATTGTTTTTGCAGGCAATTTTAAGCTTCTGAAATAATCGTTAACTATAAATTTGTCCCAATCTTCTGCATTATTGAGTTCAAATAGGATTTTTATCAAATCATCATCTAATGGGTTTTCATTCGTTCCATAAGCAAAAATATCATTTACAAATGCACAGAAATCACCTTTGCGATTTGGAATTATGTTTCCAAATTCTAACAAGGTTTTAAATTCTGAACTTTCTTGAAGTAAAAGTAAATGGTCAAGGAGCCATTTTTCCGAATTTTCAAGTCCTAAGTTTGTAAGTTTATTTGCTGCTTCAATTTTATGGTGAAGTAGTTTAATAAGTTGTCGTTTGGCTGGATTGAAATTGAAATCAGAAATACCATTTATAACAATGGGATGTTTTTCTGATTTAAAAAAGAGTTTAGCCGAATTAAAGAGTTTAGATTGAAACGAATCATTTGAATTGGAGGCTGAGATACTTAATATTTCAAGCAATACAACTTCGGCATTTAATCTATCAATGTAAGTTCTTTGAACCTGACCGTATTGATTCTTTTCTTCATAGTTTAGGATTTTATTTATTTCATCAGAAATATCTTTTACTGTCTTTGAAGCGTGGGAATTGTCAATGGCAATCAAATCCCTGTGAATGAGTATGTCGTTCCAATCTTCATTTTTAAGTGATTTAAAAATTGATATGAACTCGTTCGGTATTTTAGTTTCCTTCTCAATGTAAATGTCATCATTCAAGGATTTAAGTGTCCCCTTAATTGTTGGAATTATTTTATACTCCTTGAAATGCTTAATTAACTCGTTGTCAATTAAGAACTTGTAGACCGAATTGAGCCATTGAACATTGGTTTGCTGACTTCCTTTTAATAAAATTGAATCCAGATTAATTTTTGACTGTATTTCTTCGAGTAAGTCTTCAATTTTATAAAATACCTTTTGACCCCAAGTTTCAATTTCTGATTCTGGCCCAATGTTTTCTTGCCAAGAGCTTAAATAATCCTTCCTACAAACTCTATCTCCACCAAAGTAACTATTTAATATTTCCCAAAATTTCTCATTTTGCTCCTTTGTTCCTGAAAATTTTGGAATTATCGCTTCTTTAACTTTAATTTTATCTGAAGCTGTTTCAACAATTTCCTGTTCAATCAAAAAAAATCTATAGGGTTTTTGAATATTTTCTCTATACCATCGGATTACTTCGGGTTCATTCAATGTACTTGGGATTCTGCTTTGGGCTAGCAGGCTTAAATTTTTGCCATTATTGTTTTTTAACCACTCTACGAAGACTTTGGATTTATTTATTGCGTGAATGAATATTTCTCGATTTACAAGCACACTATTGCTAGCTGTATCTGTTAATAGAACGCTATCTCTTTTATCTGTCGGGAAAAAATTTAATCCATTCAGGATAAAGGGGAAATAAAAATTTTCCGTGCCAACTAAAGGAAAGTCCCGATAAAGTCTTGCTGATTTATCTATTGTTTTGATTTTTTTTCTGTATGGCTTTCAACCGGTATAGCCAAATCTATTTTTTCATCTTTATATTGAATGAAGCACAAATCTTGAGTAATCCCATTGATTGTTTCTTTGATTAAAGGGAAATAAAAATCTTCTTTATTCTTGTTATCATAAAGTTCATAAGTGATTTGACTGCCTGATAATTCGTTTTTTATTATTACTTTCTTAATATCTTCGACAAAAAATAAAGTTTGAGGTAGAGTTGAAGAAAGGTCTTCAATTCCAATTTTAGCAGCTTCTTTTGATTCAAGATTTTCTAATGGGTAAATAAAAACTGTATCTAAATCAGTTTCTTTTCTTTGTGAGTGGTAGTTATGTATTGTAGGAAAGATAGTTTCATCTTCAATCTTTTCTATTTTATCTAATTCTGCTGCAATGAATTTTATTAAATCTTCTGATTTTTCTGCTTTCCTATTAAGCTCAAAATGAAATGCTTTCGGTGAAAGCCCATTTTGTTCTACGATACCTTTAACTGTTACGGTGTCAGATAGTAAATGGGTGCTAATAAAGCCAGTTCCGAATTTCCCAGTTATTCTCCTATTTGTACCGTTTGAAGGCTTACCTGAACTTACTTGCTGAATTAATCCGGTAATATTCTCAACAGTAAAGGGATTGCCATTATGACAAAAAATAAATTCAGAGTCTCTCAGGATTATTTCAATCGTTACGCCACCAAAAATATTGGGAACATCCTTTGCGTTTTGCATTAACTCCCAAATCCATCTTCTTCGTGATTTTGTTCGTTCTTCTCTTACAGCTGATAAGATTTGGATTACCTTGTCAGCAGTCAACTTATAGTTATTGTAGTTTTTACTTCGTTGAACTGATTCTAAATATCCTAGCATAGTCTATATTATGTGTCGTTTTAAAATGAGTGCTAACGGTTCTCGTGTATGAGTAGTAGCGGATTACGGGGCACTTTCCTGTCAAGATACAATGAACTTGATGCGAGGTAGAACGCCTGAATACTCTACAACCTCCGCCATTACTTATACACGATGTTGGGCGTATGTGGCTTTAAAACATATCAATCAATTTACACCAAGGTATTGAAATAATGATTGTCGCAAGATGAATTAACCCAAATATCAGAGGTGTTTTAAGTTCTAAATTTGTGAATGGTAAATACAAATTTGGATTTTTTCCTCTACCAATCGCTTCCCATTCAGCATCGTATGGAGATAAAGGTAATTCTTTTTCTATTTCATGAATTACCTTAAATTTACCTGAATTCAGGTCCTTATATGAACGTACCAAACGATACCATACATAACACAAAAAAATCCCTGCGACTTCAATTATCCAGTTATACTCATTAATTTCAGAAATTTTGATATAACCAACAAAACCAATGATAGCTGAATTTATAGTTAAGAAAAAAGAATTGGCAGTCTGTCTTCGACTACTAATTCTATCAGCCATTTCAACGTAGAGCTTATACATTTCGAGAATATGGGATTTATAATTCTCACCATATTCTTTGGGTTTGATGCGTTTTAATATTTCTTTCATAGTTTCATCCCAATGCTCTAATTGCCTCAATTATTCTTTCAGTCTGCATTTTCACAATCCTATCTGCGTTTTGCTTTACAAATGCAGAAGTTCGTTCGCTACCAAAAGGTTCAATTGCAATAATCGGTTTTGGAGTCCAAAATTCGGATTTAGCTATTTTGATTTCCTTATCAATCCATTTACTATATGAAGAATAAACTCCAGCTAAAATTAGAATTACTGATGAAGGAGCAATCTGTCTTTTAATTGCTTCGTAAAGCTCTCTATCATTATTTGCTTGATGAATTGGGTCGTTTTTAGGAACCGAATAATTTTTCCAGTTAAAATAACCTCTTTCATTCAAATGGGTCACAAGATTGTCATATTGACTACCATATGTCCATGAGTGACTAATAAATAAATTGTAAGTGTTCATTTTTGTAAGATTTATGTTAATTATATTGTCTTTTTGCCATTACGCCCAACGTTCTGCGGTAAGTGCCATGCGCTTAAAAAGATATGTTTGTTCTTATTTGATGGTTTTAGTAAAAATACAAATTTTTCTTTTTGTTATAATTACCGCATGGCATTTACCGACTTGTTAGGGCGTCGTTGTTAGAGCGAGTAGCGTGGGAGGCACTTGCAGATAGCCTTCATGAGCCGGTTTTGCATATTGACTTCCCGCAAAACCGGGAAGGCTATATGCAAGTGCCGTGAGCGATGGCCGAGCGTAAGCCCTTTTATTTTTCTCGTGTTT
>Ga0255341_1005267_pt1 | contig 12902 bp, 17 predicted proteins | sample wastewater_treat_8_FD_192418 | JGI IMG/M metagenome (GOLD analysis project Ga0255341, IMG submission 192418) | Wastewater microbial communities from Lulu Island WWTP, Vancouver, Canada - plant12 | ecosystem: Engineered > WWTP > Wastewater > Unclassified | place: Canada: Vancouver, British... | reverse complement strand
CGTACTGACAGATATGACTTCCTGCAGATTTTCTTATCTTACCAATTTTCCTGTTCTACTTCTGCTAATTATCTTGTCTAACCTACTGACAAAATGCCTGTCTCGCAACACTACAAGGAAAATCGAAAGAGCCTACAAGCGGGACATTAACTATATGTATCTTCTTGAAGGCTCGCCTGCTCCGGATTATACATATTCATTATTCACTTACCGTCAAGCCCTTCCCTGACCTATTCTTTTGATAGACTCAATCAAGTACTATGGCTTGAACTGAAAAGAGCTGTTACACTAATTTCTTAGTGCAACAGCCCTCTACCAATTTTGTTTAAAACGTACGTAATATGTAACCACAAATTGTGCAAAAAAAGTTTATCACCCTAATTTTATACACATTTTTGATATTGTCTAATCTTCATAAAAACATCAAGTTGATCCTCACTGCTAAAGTTCTCAGTTTCTATAACAGGCTGCAACAGAGTATAATTTGAATAATCTTTTTCCAGAATATTGTAGCCGAGTTCATCCTTATGGCTAAACTGCCATGTTCCGGGAAAAGGTGTATTAAATCCAATTCCAATCTTAATATTACTGTTCTGAGAACACACATCTTCAATAAACTTATATGTGTCCAGCATAGTTTCTTTAGTATCACAGTAATGTCCAAGCATAAAACTTAAGCATATCTCAATATCAAATTGGCTTGCATATTCTATCTTTCTTTTGGCATCCTTCAAATCAATATTCTTTCTGATTTTATTCAGTACTTCCTGATTTCCGCTCTCTATGCCGAACTGGACAGAATAGCACCCTGACTCTACCATTTCTTTAAACAATTCCTCAGTCATAATATCTATTCTTGACTCGCAGCTCCATTTGACATCCGGCTTATATTCATTCATTAATCTGATAAAAGTATGGATTCTATCTTTAATACCAGTAAAAGTATCATCTACAAAATATACATATTTAGTTTTGTCGCCAGTTAGATGTTTTATCAATACTATTTCCATAAAAACATTCCTGACATCCCTTGTCCTGTATGTAGCACCTGAAAGTGCAGTAGCAGCACAATAAACACAATTAGCCGGGCATCCCCGACTTGTAGAAATATTTACTGTCTCATTATACCTATTGATATCAACCAGTTCTCTTTTTATTATTGGAAGCAAGTCTAGGTCTTTTATTGGTTTTCTATATTTATTTTTATTGATTTCTTTTCCCCTTTTAAACACCAGCCCATCAATATCTTCATACCTGATTGCTTTTTCGTTGGTTGAAACAGCTTCAGCTAATTCAAGAAATGTAGGCTCACCTTCCTTAAGTACAACAAAATCAATATATTTGGATTTTATTAAATCATTAGGAACCAATGTCGCATGAGCTCCACCGACGGCAATTTTAACATCACCATATAAGAACTTTATTTGTTTAGCAGTTTCAAGAACATTCTTATAATTTTCTGTATAAGCAGAAATACCAATTAAAATTGGAGGTTCTTCAGCTATTTTATTTATTAACCCATCAATATTAATTTTTTCATATATTAAATCCAGTACATTTGCTTTGTATCCGTTCATTTCCATATACGTTGCAATTGATAAAAGCCCTATGGCAGGATTATAACCTACTTCGTTCTCAATAAACTTTTCCACCTGCTGTTTAACGGATAAGTTTATCAATAGTATATTTTGCACAAAACCACCTCACGTTCTTTCCCTATGGAGATTAGTTTTAATCCTAATCTCCATAGCCTCTTATGTTCAATAATTCGGTATTCATTTAATTCTAAGGCTCCATACCTTATGCAATTGATTTTTCAAAAATCAACTCAATATATGCAGAAGTTCCTGCCATACCTGTAGAAGGAGCGAAAATTTGCACCAATCTCCAGCCATCCTTCGCATGATCATGAATGATCTGCTGATAGTCACCTTTTATTTTCATTGTCAATGTGTTTACATCAATTTTCAAAAATTTATATTCATACATATTAATCCACCTCTACTCTTATTTATAGACTGCTATGTGCCAAATTTTCACCGCTGATTCTTTGACCGTTCGGGAGCAGCACACACTCAATTTCGTCATATGGAAGCCAGATTCTCATCTGTGAAGCATCACTCATTTTTAATGTTACACCTTGTGCATTTTCTAAGTTAACATCCTTTGATAATGTGCCTGCAAAGCTCAAATTTGAAATAGTTCTTAAAATCACTCTATTCTTCATCTTAAATCCTCCAGTTTAATCTAACTCCTCATTCTTTTTTGGTTTTAAGAATTTATATAAACAGTATCCTCCTATTCCAATGGTAATGCCTACTATCAATCCTGGTATCATAATCGTTTTCTCCTCTCAATAAATATTTTAGAATTTGATTTTATATTGCAGTCCAGCCTCCATCAACCATAAGATTATGGCCTGTAATCATCTGTGCATTGTCTGAAACCAAATATGAAACTGCATTTGCAACATCTTTCGGCGAACAATATCTTTGTAATGGAATCTTTTTTAAGTACTCTCTTTTACAATTTGGAGCTTGAAGAAACTCTTCGTTTTGCTCAGTTTCAATAAAGCTGGGAGACACTGTATTAACCCTTATATCATATTTTGCCCACTCATATGCTAAGGCTTTACTTAGATTTATTAGCCCAGCTTTGCTGGCACAATAAGGTGCCCTGTCCTTATTTCCTACCACCCCATGCTGCGAAGCAATACTTACAATGACTCCCTTACCGTTTGTAATCATTATTTTAGCTGCCTCTTGCATTACAAAGAACAAACCTTTAAGATTGATATCAACAATCCGGTCCCATATCATCTCTGTAACTTCTACAGCTGGACAAAGTATGTTTATTCCTGCATTGTTAATCAAGGTATCAAGTACCTTCCATTTTTCCTTGATTTTTGTAAACACAGTCTTTATACTTTCTATATTGGTTACATCCAGGCTGTAACAATCTGCCTTAATTTTGAATTCATCTGCTAATTCCTGAGTTCTCATTTCCAGATCATTAATTCGATCGGGGATTTCTGTAAGGACTAAATCTGCTCCATTTAAAGCAAGATTTCTTGCTATTTCAAGCCCAGTCCCCCTACTGGCTCCTACTACGATACACTTTTTATCCGATAGCAGCTTCGGCTCCATAAATCATCACCTCAACTTTTCATTTTTAATATTTTAAGAACTGGAATTCCTTTACCATAATGTAAAACACCTTTTCTATAAATCTTACTGCTTATAATACCTATAACAATTATTGAGATTATTAAGATAGCAATTGATAATATCACTTCAACCCCTGGGACACTTGTTAATATTAATCTCTCAAACATAAGTATCGGAGTAAAAAACGGTACATATGACAATACTCTTATTACAAAGTTTTCCGGATTTGATGATGCTGTAATTGCCAATAGGTAAACAAGCATTAGCATAACAGTCATTGGCATTTGTGCTTGGGCTGCATCCTGTGAGCTGCTTACCATAGAACCTAACGCTCCATAAAGCATTGAATACAGCAGATAACCCAACAAAGCAAACACAATAAAGTACATCAGTATAGCAGGATTTGTAATCTTATCAAGTCCTTTAATAGCACTAACTTCTTTATCAAACACCTTATTCATCACCATGAAAGAAGCTATTAGGATTAAGACTTGAGTGATTCCTGCACAGCAAACACCCAAAATTTTACCTGCAAATAGTTGGAAAGGTTTTGCAGCTGTAATCAAAGTTTCCATAATTCGATTACTTTTTTCTTCAATAATAGAATTTGCTGTAATTGATCCATAGTATAATATGACTATATAAAGAAGAATCAACATAATCATAACAAGAGCAAAATTGGTTTCTGCGGTTTCATTCTCTTTAATTATGTTTATAGAGGCATCATTAAACAAATAATTATAGGTATCTCCAGCTATGTTTGCTCTCTGAGCCTTATAAAGTGTGTACTTATTTGAAACAAAGGTGCTCACTGTATTAATCAAATTAGTATCACTGGAGTTAATATGGAAATCCACACCTGATTTTTCATCTTTAAATATTACAATACCTTTGTACTCGGCTCCCTTTTCTTTTAAAGTATTCTTTATTTGATTCACTTCATTTTGATCAACCTTTTGAAGAACCAAGCTATCTGTTGAGATATTCTTCAATTCACTATCTGTTATTCCTATGCTTCCATCTTCATATACTGCAATTTTTGTTTCTGTTGAAGGAAATATTAAACCAAATATGCTTCCTATATTTATGAGAAGGCCTATTAAAACAACACCTATGATACTCATTACCACAAACCATTTGGATTTAATATTCTGAATGTAAGTGAACTTAAAAATTGTGCAAAGTGTTTTCATATTAATCACCCAGCTCCTTTATAAAAATTTCATTTAATGTTGGCTTCCTGTATTCGAATTTGAATATTTCTATCCCACATGTTACAATTTCTTTAAAGAATTTATTTACCTGTTCATTGCTTCTGTATCTTATAATGTGTCTTTTTTCTTGTTTTTCAACTACTTCCAGATTGTTTGCTTCAATGTATTTGCTTAAATCGCTTGAAGTATTTATTTCAATCTGGTTCTGTTGGTATTTTTCCTTTATTTCCTCCAAGTCACCTGATAAGATCATTTCACCTGATTTTAAAAGGGAAATTTTTTTGCAAAACTCTTCTACATCTCCCATACGGTGACTACTGAACAATACGGTTTTTCCTTCCTTTAGAAGCCTCTTAATAACACTCTTAAATAATTCTATATTGACTGGGTCTAATCCACTAAAAGGCTCATCCAACACAACTATATCAGGGTTATGCAATATTGAAGCGATAAGTTGAATTTTCTGTTTATTTCCCTTGGAAAGCGACTCCACCTTCTTATTGTAATAAGATGGAATTTGGAATTCATCTAATAAATCTACTAAGTTTTTCTTGGCTACTTTTTTATCCATCCCATTTATTCTAGCCAGATAAATTAGTTGATCGCTAACGCTATACTTTAAATACAATCCTCTTTCTTCGGGCAAATAACCAAACTTCAATTTTTGGCTCTTTATATCTTTTCCATCCACAGTGATGCTTCCGCCATCTTTGTCTATTATGCCAAGAATAATACGGATGGCTGTTGTTTTACCTGCCCCATTCCTTCCTAATAATCCAAAAGCCTCACCCTGGTTTACACTAAAGCTTATTCCCTTGAGAGCCTTTGTTTCGCCAAAATTTTTCTGCAAATCTTTAATATCAATTCTCATATACATTCCCTTCCTTCGTCAAATGAAGTTGATTACTAGCTATGAACATCCATGGTTTTTGTAGTTGTTAAACACTTCTTGCTTTGTAACCCTGATATACATTTTTAATGGATTTAGTAAAGTGCATTCCCAAAAACAAGACTATCATAACTAAAACAATATAATAACTTTCCTTATTAAACCAATTCTGCAAGATACTTGTCAAGTCGATCAGAATTATGAACCAAAACAATATTGTAAATATTATAGATAACAAACCATAAAATGTATACATTATCCTTTTTGTCTTTGTTACAGTTGGAACATCCTTATTAAGAACTTTGGAAATTAAATATTCAAAGGAGTATTCTCTTAGATTGTACGTTCCTAATATAACTGTTAGAATCCAGTAGCCATCAAACTTAACAAACGGCACCAGGTTTAAAAGACTAAGTGCGGTATTTACAATTGCAAAATATAACAAGAAATCCATTGAGTAACCTGTTTTTAATCCAAAAACAAAAACTATTATTGCTATTGAGCTTACAACCCATTGAGATATTACACCTGCTCCAAGAATTAGTATCTTTTTTAATTTTCCGTTCATCATATAAATTCCACTTACATCTGTAAACATAGAAAACTGTAAGTAAAACAGCATGATTCCGACATTTTTTACTTCGCCATAATATTTCTTGCATGTTATGGCATGAGCTGCCTCGTGGATAATCAGACCTAAAAGCGATAAAACATAAAGTATGATCAATTCACTTATTTTAATATTCTGACTAAAATTCCTTAATACTGTATTTATCTCTCCACTGTTCCGACTTAATAGAACTCCTGCACCAACTATTAGTGCTATATAGATCACAGCTGCTACAGGGCTCAAAATCATACTTATGGCCGGATATATCTTATCCAGTAGCTTAGTTGGGTTAAATTCCAACAATTTTATTTTTGAAAGGTTTAAATCCTTTAATTGTCTAATTGAAAATTTTTTTATCTTACTCGATACCGGTTTCTGATAATCATCGTCCACCAGCAGTTCCAATTCTATAAACTTCTGCTTTGCCATCTCTTTCACATCAGGATCCCATTCATCGTCCGGGTTTCCGGAATCACTATTGGAGCAATCATATGACTTTAACAGAAAAAGCTCCTCTCTACCCATTTTTATATATTTGTTTGTAACTGTATTATGAATAATAAAATTATTGTCTTCCAATTCTTTTATATTTAGATATGGATTTAATTTCATACATTATCACCAGCTTTCTCATAGCAATCAATATTGTTATGAGCGGCCTCTTTCGAGGCCTGCTCATACTTTCCTGCTATATTATCCTTCAATGCAGTTTATTAAGTTAAAGCAACTACTGCCAAACCAATTCCTATACCGGCTGCTACACCGTAGCAAAAATCGCAAGGTGTTTCCATCTGTTCTACAACATCTATATTGAATACAGTTTTCATGGCCGAATCCCTCCTTCTTCATAAATTTGATAAATTTGTTTTTCTTAAATCAAGTCACTATTACAGCTACTCCTACGCCTACGCCTACACCTATTGCTACTCCACCCCAGAATTCTCCACATCCAGGTGTTTCTAATGTTTCAAGTACTTCCAATTCTAATTTTTTCATAATAAATATCTCCTTTTCTTTTAATTAATTTTAAATTTATATTGTTATTTTTTGTTAATTATTAAGTTAAAGCAATTACTGCCAAACCAATTCCTATACCAGTTACTATACCGTTACACAAATCGCAAGGTGTTTCCAACTGTTCTACAATTTCAATATTGAATGCAGTTTTCATGGCCAAATCCCTCCTTTTTCATAAATTTGATAAATCTGTTTTACTTAAAATCAAGTCAAAATTATAGTTGCTGTGCCTGCACCTATTGCGATACCAATTGCTATGTCTTTAAGTGAAGGTGTTTCCAAGGTTTCAAGTACTTCCATTTTTAAGTTTTTCATAATAAATCTCTCCTTTTCTTTTAATAATGCTTTTATTTTTTGTTAATCATTAAGTTAAACAACTTTTGGCAAACTGTTAAATCAAGTCAAAAATATAACAGTTGCTGTGCCTGCACCTATTGCGATACCAATTGCTATGTCTTTAATCGAAGGTGTCTCCAAGGTTTCGAGTACTTCCATCTTTAAATTCTTCATGATAAATCCCTCCTTTTTTATTTTTTAGATTTTAAATAATGCAATTGTTAAAATTACTCCATTTAAAGTTATTATTTAAAATTTACTTTTCCCAGCTGTATAATATGAAATCCTAATCAAACACCATACACCGGTGAAAGCAAATGATAAGCTTTTTTAAATAAACTTCAGTAAGGTCTTCTCCAAAATATCAACAACCTTATAAAGTTCTTCATCATTTATTATGAATGGTAAAAACAGTGTAATCCCGGTTACATACTTAGGACTGTAACAATACCCAACAATCAAACCTTTTTTTGTAAGCCGTCCTACCAAGTCAAGCAACTTACTTAGGGATAACAGATCATGTGTAGCACGATTTTCCATTAGATCAATAGCTACCATGAGCCCTCTGCCTCTTATATCAAACACTAGAGGATGCTCTCCTAGTTTTGTTCTTAACTCATTTACTAGCAGCTCTCCTTTTACTCTTGTTGATTCTAAAAGATCATCTCTTTTAATTTGATTTATAGTAGATAGTGCTGATGCACAAGAAGCTGGGTTTCCATTTTGTGTTGATAGATGAAAAAGCAGTTCGTCCTTTTCTGTGAAAGCATTAAATATTTTTTTGTTAAAGGCAACTGCACCTAGTGGTAGGTATCCACTGTTTATTCCTTTTGACATACACACAATATCCGGCTTTATACCATAATGCTCATAGGCAAACATTCGTCCTGTTCTTCCAAAGCCAGTGGCTACTTCATCACAAATAAGAAGGATGTCATTTTCTTTACAAAGTTTTTCAAGTAAGCTTACATATTCGTCAGGTAACGGTATAATTCCCGCTGACCCCAGGATAGGTTCAATAATAAACCCTGCCAACTCATCTTTTAATAACTCAAACTTACTGGCTAACTCGCTTTCAAACCTCTCCTTACATTGTTTACTGAGATCGGCACTTTTACAACACCGACAAAACGGGATTGAGAAAGCTGAAAATCCATCCAGCAAAGGACCATAACCATCTTTGAATTCACTCTCGTATTGACTGGCAGACATGGATCCATAATACGAACCATGATAAGACGCCTCCAACACACCTATTTTCCTCTTTTGTCTATTTCCTTTTAACTGATGGTACTTTCTTGCCAATTTTATCGCAAGTTCATTTGATTCAGAACCCGTACATGTAAAATATATTTTTTCCATATCATCATGCAGTAAGTCTATAATCTCTTCACCTAATTGTTTAACTGTTGAATTTGTGTTATCACACAGATTAACATAGCTAACTTTCTGAAGTTGTTCAGTTATACTTTGAATAATTTCTTTGTTTGCATATCCCAAAGATACATTCCAGAGCCCACATTCGCCATCTATATACTTTTTTCCCAATTCGTCGAAAACGTATATTCCCTCACCGTGCTCAACTTTTGGAAGTTCAGCTCCAGAATCCATTTTCCTTAATGGATGACACACTTTATATTCCATAAAGTCACCTACTTTTCTAAAACAATGTATTGTGTCTCTATATCATAAATCAATTTAAAATTAATTTTATTTATGACATTAAATTTAGTTTTGGAAACAATATTATTTATCATTTCTTCCGTTACAATTTTTCTTTTGGTATATCCTAAGTACCTGAAGGTTTCTCCGTTAATTATCCTTTCTGCATACATATTCCCGACAGAAACACCCGGTATATAATTGTCAAACTCCTGAAAAAGTGCAAATTCTTTTCCTTCTTGATTAGGTCTGGATATAAAACGTACAGCTGTTTCCCTATTCTCATCCAACCTCTGGTCTATTCTATAATCAAACACGAAGCGACCGCCCTTTGGAAGTTTGTCATATATTTGATTTGCTAGAACTACAAACTTGTCAACATCCTCTAAGAAAAGACAAACTGTAGTGGCCGGTATGATGGCTAAATTGTATTCATCTTCTATCTGCATATGGAAAACATCCTGGTTGTACGATACAACATTTTTACGAGTTTTGGCATTTAGAAGGCTTAGCTTATCTTCAAGTATTCGCAACATACTGCTTGAATTATCTATCCCAATAACCTTAAACCCTTTTTTAGCCAACTCAAGAGTTATTCTTCCGTTTCCACAACCTAACTCAAGGATATTTCCTCCTGTTTGGAATGCATTGCTCGTATACATTTCCAATTCATTATGTCCACATGAGGATATGTATTCATAGATATCTGCAAAGTAATCCTCATAAATATCAAGTCTTCTCATACCTTCAATATCTAGGATGTTAAAGTGTTCGAAAATTCCATAATAACTCATATGGACCTCCTTATAAAACCCTGGTACTTCAACATAGTTAGCGAATTTTCTACCGCTTCCATAGCATTAGAATCTGTTACTTGAAATCTCTTAGCATATTCTTCCGATATGCTGTGCGGAGTTTCTCCCCTTATACAACCCTCAATTATAAAGGCCAATTCATCTTCAATCTTTACAATGTTATTTCTAACAGCTTCAAACAACATAGGAGAATCCTTTACATAGAATAGATGTACATATCCTTCAACAATACTATTATTACTATCGCCCCTCATCGGAAACAAATGTGTTATATTAGAAGTACTAAACTTTATTTCCTCAGGACTAGAGTCTCTCAATGTTCTTGAATTAGTTAACAAATATTCTAAAATGCTTTTCTTAATTAAGTACTCAGGTATCTCAGGATTTGATCTCCTTACTTCACAATAAACGCTTTTATCCATAAAATCCGGTATCATAATGCACTTCGAACAGCTCTCTTTTATTGGACACTCATTACAGCCGCGTTCTATCAAATCCTTATCTGACATCTTGTAAATATTACGGATATTCTCCATAGGAGAATTCTTTATATTACCTACACATTTATTACAACCTCCACAGGGTTTAATATCTCCCTCATCGGTTAAGGTAAACCTGGCTAGATTCTTTAAGCTGCAAATTCCTGCTATACTCCATCTACACTCATCTTGAATTTTCATCCACAAATCCCTTGTATTGTACATCCCTGTTGTCCTGAAATAATTTAAACTATCGACGAAAGCTTCAAGATCTCTTTCTTCCTCTATTTTCAAAAAATTAATTCCATCTTTGTATGTTTCTGCATCCCCACTCTTGTATTCGCCATATCCAACAGTTGCTACCTTAATCGCTTTTTCACTATCATCAAGTTTTATATACTCACCCTTGCCATTTTTAGCTGCTTGATGGTAATGAGATACAAAATAATTAACTTGTTCTGCTTTTCTCAAAGTCTCATTGTATAGCCCAAATCCTTCATCTGCATTTTTCTGAATGATTGCACTGTTAACGCTTGTATAATCTTTAAGATATTCCAGATCCTGTTCGGATAACATTTTCTCTGAATATACATGTTTTGTTCCTGCTCCCAACACATTTTGAGGATATAATCCTGTTTCTGAAGCGATAATTCCATTGGTCATACAGCTAAAATATCCTGCATCCTCATTCTTCGTCGATGAATTTATCTGGTTTTCCTCTACAACAATCTCACTTCTGTTACAATTGTTGATTAAAACTGCATCATCATTTAAATAAGCTATATTTGAACACCTTTTCAGATCATTGGTAGTAAGAAGGTCAATTAAACTTTCTTCTATTTGATTTACTATGCAAACATCTACTTGGCAATTAACAAGTGCTTTCTCATATATATTTGCAACCCAATCACCAAACCATATTATTCTAGTTTGATCATCTAATTTTTTAAGCTCTTTTGTTATTACTTCACAAAGCCTGACATTCTGTGGATCTACATGTATTGCAATATTGTCATATCCCTCAGATATTATCTCATCTGCAAAATCAGGCAAATTGTTTATAATAGCTTCATCATATTCCATACTTCTAATTCTTTGAGCTTTTAGGTTGCATTGTATATTTTTAATATTTTCTGATGTTTTAGCAGCATACAGCCCGTTCTCATACTGCATATTTAGAAATAATACTTCCGACCCCATGTATATCATCCTCACTTTAAAATTATATTTTACTTTAGTTTAACTTCCCTGCTGTTTGTATCGCCCATATTTAGTTTACTACATAACAATGTATCAATTATAAATAGATAGCATATAAGGTCTTCAATGTAGTAAATGTATTTTCGACTTAAAATAGTTATAGCCAATGTCAATTTTATTGTAATGAACGCTTCATTTTTGCCTTAAAAATTTACCATAAAAAAACAGCCTTCCACGATAATTTCAATTTATCATAGAAAGCTGTTTTTTAAGACTTTATACGATTTTCAAATAGTCAATTGTTTATATAAGATCATCCACATTATGCTCGTCAACCACATCAGTTCTTGTCCAAATCACGTCACTTTCAGGTTTTTTATTAGCTACCAGATAATTATATATATAAATGATAGGATCATGTCCCTGACCAAATGCATCTTGCCCGATAGCTGCATATATTATGTCTTCCTTAATATATTGGAAAACCTCTTTGTTAAAATCGAAACATACAAGCCTTGTCTTTCCAACCAGATTAAGTTCCTTTATGGCTTTTGCAGCACCGGTTATTCCGCCTCCAGTGGTAAAAATTCCGTCTATGTTTTTGTTTTGGCTTAAAAAGACTTTGACTTTATTATATACAACATCATAACTGTCTGCTTCAATTTCATCAACCACTTTAATCTTGGATTTTCTTTTTAAACGTTCTTTTATTTTTTCTACTCGTTCCCTATGTACCGATACAGAGAGAGTTCCTCGAAAAATAGCTACATTTCCCTTTCCCTTAAGTGCTTTGATCATAAAATCAGCCGCTAAAATTCCTGCTTCATTGGTATTTGGTCCAAAGTAAGCTGTTTTTTTTGAAGGTACTGCCAGATCGCAGTTAAAAATCATAACAGGTATATTTTTCCTTGACGCTTTATCTATTAGAGGAACAAGCTCTTCAGAAAAACCAGGAACTACAATTCCGTCACAACCCTTTTCCAAATGCTCTGCAAAGGCATTTACTATCTTTTCCGGCGAATTTTCAGTAAAACCGGTGTATTCAATGACTGCATTTTTTTCAGCCAATTCTTTTTTTGCATACATCACGCCTTGCTTTACCCCTACCCAGAACTCATTGTCCAATGGGCTGATAAAAGCGATTTTAAGCGTTTTTTTGCTGACTTCTTCCACTGGAGTTACAGCAGATTTAAACCTCTTAACCAACCTTTCAATTCCATTAAGCATATCTTTCAACGATGAAATATTTTCATTGATTGATTCTGTACCCGCAAGTTCTTCCTGAGTCACTGCAGCAACTTCCTGAGTCTCTGACGAAATCTTGTTGGAAGAATTGAAAAGTTCTTCACCCTTTTCCTTGACTTCATGGGTACTAACGGATATAACACTTGATTCCACTGCAATAACTCCTGTTAAAAACAGGTAATATCGATCTTTGAAAACTTCGCAAAACTATTGAAACTACTGGACTTCAAGGCGTTTTTGCGATATACTGTATGTAGAAAAATACTAC
>Ga0255341_1005248_pt1 | contig 12935 bp, 8 predicted proteins | sample wastewater_treat_8_FD_192418 | JGI IMG/M metagenome (GOLD analysis project Ga0255341, IMG submission 192418) | Wastewater microbial communities from Lulu Island WWTP, Vancouver, Canada - plant12 | ecosystem: Engineered > WWTP > Wastewater > Unclassified | place: Canada: Vancouver, British... | reverse complement strand
AAGACGGCACATTCGGCTCAATGAGTGAGGAGCAGCAGAAAAAGATGATCAAGCTCTTGGACAGGTATGAAAAACATATGAAGCCTGACAGTATGCAGATGTGGACAAGGGACTACATGACGGTGGAAATTGAACCAACTGCAGCCGAAAGGATGGCTATGAAGCTCAGGAGGATTCTAAGTGATCATCGAACCACTGACTCATAAAATCAAGAGGCCTATGCTGAATTGATAGGGATAGCCAAAACCAGGCAGTATACCTTCATTGAGTTGATCGGCTCTTTGTGAATATTAAAGAGACGCTGATTGTAGCTGATAGGTGCTTAACACATGGCATTTGAGCTGAGAGGGTCTATTGTGACGGTTTTTATGTTTAACCACTCGATAGAGGTACACTACCCAAAACCATGAATAGAGAAATTCAAAACCAGAAGATAGAGAACAAGGTGATTTAAATATGGAAAATAGTGATATGGCCCTTGTGGAAGGGCCAGAACAAGGCCTAAACGATATCACGGGCCTGAAAGTATATAAAGCTTTGTCCGAAGAGAATCCGTGGGATCAAATTCCCACTGTCTTAAGAGAACTGAAACATTGGGTCTTGTGGAAAGCCGAAGATCGAGATGGGAAGACTACAAAAGTACCATATCGACCCGATGGCAAGATGGCAGCATCCACACGACAGGGTGATTGGGCGACGTTCAATGAGGTTAGAGAGGCCTTTAAATCCGGGCAATGGTCAGGGATCGGGTTTGTATTTTCAGAAGACACAGGGATATGTGGGATCGACCTCGACCATTGTATAAATTCATCCGGCGAGGTTGAAAGTTGGGCTAAAGAGATTATAGAGAGCCTAAACTCATACACAGAACTATCACCAAGTGGTAAGGGCCTGCATATATTGGTTATGGGCAAACTCCCAGGAGGAAAAGGGAGAAAAAAGGTCTTCAAGGACCCTGAGCATCAGCCAGGAGCCGGGATAGAGATTTACAACCGAGGCAGATATTTCACCGTCACAGGTAAACGGCTTCCAAATATGGCCGGAGAAGTGGAAGAGAGGCAACAGGAGACCGAAGAACTGATCAAAAAATACTTCGATCAGCCGGAAAAGCAACCCGTTCAACAATCAGTACAACCAATTGAAGAGCACAACCCTCCTCCACAGAAGAGCAGATTGACGGACGAGCAGGTTATTCTAAAGGCAAAGCTATCAAATTCAGGCAATAAATTTGACAATCTTTTCAATGGCTCAACTTTGGGATATGGTGGTGATGATAGTGCTGCTGATATGGCTCTAATGAATATGCTTGCCTTTTGGACAGGCAAGGACCGGGAGCAGATGGAGAGGATTTTCTCAATGTCTGGCTTAGGTAAAAGAGAGAAATGGAGAGATAGACCCGATTATAGAGAGATGACTATAGACAGGGCCATTCAAGACACTAATGAGGTCTATACAGGACGTACCGAGACCACAGATGAGGAAGATATCCTAACGGGCCTGTCAGACAAGCTCAAGGAGGATCAGAGGAGGCTTAAGGATAAGGCCATCCTCAAGGCTTTGGCCCGGCTGCAGGAAGACGACCCTATGGAGTTCGACCTGAAGATCAAGGAGATAAAATCAGCCGTCAAGGGATTAAGAACGGAAACTATAATCAAAATGGTAGAAAAGGCAGCACAGGAGGAGGAAGAAGAACCCGAAGACCCTGAGGATGAGGAGATAAAAGAGAAAGCAATTGCCATAGCCACAAAGGGAGACCCGTTCAAGTATCTTATTTGGCAGGCTCAGAGAAATCATCTCGGTGACATCGACTATCAGAAAGTTTTGATTCTATCAATAGCTTCGGCTGCTAGTGAAACTAGTCATGGGATTCAACCCGGAGGAAGTGGTGAAAAGGGAAGTGGTAAATCCGATGCTTGCAAAGCTGCATACCTGCTCATACCGGAAGCCCACAAAATGAACGGCTCCCTGTCTCCGATGAGCCTATTCTATCTGCAGGAGGCCGGACAGTTAAAGCCCGGCACCGTGTTATTCTCTGATGATGTAGAATACGGGCCGATAATTCCGATATATAAGAGGTCAACGGGCAACTTTCAGATGGCCTCAAACCACTATACGGTCTCAAGTGGACAGGATAGGAAGAGCCTAAAGCTAACTATTCCTCCCAGAGTGGTTTGGTGGTTGACATCAGTTGAATCTGTGGCTAATGAACAGGCCTTTGATCGGCAGTACCCGATAAGCACCGATTCAAGCCTTGCCCACAAAGGGAGGGTATCACGGGAAATTGCCGATAGGAGGGCAAGAAAGGAGAATCTGCTCAAGGAGGATGAGGGTATTAAGGTAGCTCATGCAATCATCAAGGACATGTTTGATAATGGCCCGTTTCAGGTGATAATCCCACAGGCTAAGAGAGCTAAATGGCTGAGGGTAGCCGATTTTAGAGGTCAAGAGCAGTTTTGGGATCTTGTAGATGCTTTAGTTATCCTAAAATGGAGACAGCATAAGAGAGACCCTGATGGATGGTTGATAGCCGAAGATAGGGACCTGATTGAGGCAAAGGACATCATGATGGCCCACAAAGAAGCCCACACAGTGGACTTAACCGAGGCAGAGATGAATTTGGTTGAGGTGCTGTTATCTAAAGGAGGGTGGATGTCGCAGGCTGACCTTACAGAAGAACTGAAGATAGCCCAAAGTACGGTCTCAGAGAGGCTAAAATCCATTTTGGCAAAATCGGCATTGATCACAGAGGAAACAAGTAGTGGCCGGAAGTTATACAGAGCAAACCCCAAATTCGATAACATTATATCAAAAACCAGAAGCATTGACCTTGTGGAGTTAGGAATCGACGACATTGAAGCTCATCGTGGTCAAAAGATAGCGTTATCGGTATGTTATCGGTATGTTATCGGCTTACCTATCGGTATTAAAATCAATAACAGTAATAGGATTCCCGATAGCTTATCGGTTAATATGGATACCTTTAAAGAGAATATTTTCTCTTGTCCGTTAAATTGTGGATATTCTTCCTGTGAAGAGTGTTTAGGCTTTAAGCCTAAAAAAAATATTCTCTCTATCAAACCTGCCGATAAGACCGATAAGGCCCTAAATCAGCAACAAGAGACCTCGATAGGCACCGATAAGTCCCTATTATGTGCACCGATAAATATTGAAAACGATAGCAGTAGGCACTATGACACACCAATAACGACACCGATAACGATAGCAGGCGACGTTAAAGAGACTGTTTTGCCTCTCAATAACCTCAATGATAAACCGGCCCTTGGTGAATCACCTCCAACTGTGGACTCGATAGCCTCTCAGGTCGAAGCTGCAGATGATAGGTTAGCTGAGCATGAACAGCACTTCAACGAGAAAGCAAAGGAACTCTCCGGCAGCAGGATTATATACACTCCCAAAGGCCCGGCTTTTGAATACAGCGAACTTGCAGTTAACCTGTGGCAGGGATGCAAGAATGGATGCTTATATTGCTATGGGCCCACCTTGCCGGGTATGAACCGTGAAAGATACTCTAATCCTACCCTGAAACAAGATGCTCTTGAGAGGCTTGAGGCTGATTTGACACGACATCAGAAATTAGGCATCCGTAAGTCGATCCTCTTCATGTTCACAGGTGACCTGTATTGCCCACCGGGTGATGATTTTAGCCTCTCTCGGAGAGCTTTAGAGTTATGCAGGAAGTATAACCATCCATTCACGGTGCTTACTAAGTGCAGCATTAAGGCACGTGCCGATTTTGACCTCTACGGGCCTGAAGACAGCTTTGCAGTAACTCTTACCTTCCTCGACCCGGATAAGTCCAAATTGTGGGAGCCTAATGCTGATTTGCCACAGGACAGGATTGAAAGCCTAAGGATTGCTCATGAAAAGGGTATCATGACATGGGTCAGCATTGAGCCGGTTATCGAACCTGAAGAATCTTTGGCTGTGATCAAGGCTGCTGCTCCATATGTCGACTTTTTCAAAGTCGGGAAATGGAACCATGATCCTGAGCATAGAGACAAATTGATTGACTGGGAAACGTTTAAGGATGACGTTGAGAGCCTGCTAAAGAGCCTGAATAAAGAATACATGATCAAGGAGGATTTGGTTAAGTCGAGCCAACCCAAATCCTCTTTTGTCCGAGACTCTCAAGGATTCAAGGATTTTCAGGCCCGTATGAACCGAAGGAAATGTCTCCTCTGCGATAGGATCTTCCCGTATGATCTGACAAGGTATGATGTAGGAGACAAGCACGGCTATGTTTGTACAACCTGTTTGATGGAAGGGCCATCTATTAAGGAGAATAGGAGCCAAATGAAGCTTCCTATATCGGAGTGAAAAGCTTCCATTGTGGATTTTTGTAGCCCTAGACCTCAGGGCTACAAAGTCTATTGATGCGGTTATGAATGAATGGGGAGGCTTGAGGAGAGATCGGGTTGAGAGAAGATTTTAGTTAACTATTGTTAACTATATCCTCTCTTAAAACGAGGTCTACTACTGTCAGTTCTTACTGTCGTAAATTTGAATTCAAAAGTACGTTGATTAGCGATTGTTATTTATGGGTTCTACACCTCAGGGCTGGGCAGAGGACAGCCTCCTCAAATCGTCAAAGTACGATTTGACAAATCTCAGTCAGAGGCCCATCCTTCCTAATTGTGATAAATTTCCACCCAAATTATCCCGATTAGGCCAAACAGGAGAGAGCCTCAGCAGGAGAAGACAATTAGGATGCACCCTGCAGGAGAGCCTCCTCCGGCTGAGCCTCTGCAGGAGGTCCCTATCAACTCGACCCTGCAGAAATAGCTCTATCTCTCTTCTCCTCCCTTCTTGTGGATTAATAACTGATCATAGCCCGTCATGCCCAAAATTGTCTCATATAATGCTCTAAAAACGACTTTCTCACTCTGTCCCTAGTTTAAATATACCTCCCTGAAAATCCATGCTTTAAAAACGATTCTACGGAGTCCGATAGCAATAGGCCCTATTTTCAAATAGGATAGATCCCGAAGAGGCAATTATGGGCAGAACGAGAGTAAGTTTTTTCCCCATTTTCTTCGGGATCTTCCCCAGCAATGGGGGGCACTTAGACATTAGACATTTCAGCCATAAATAGATTTTTGCCAAATCTTTAGGCAGTTTTCCCATATTTAGAAAATGCTTTCTCAGATTGACCTCTTCCAAAGTCTATAGGCATGAAATAGCTCCACATCTCCTCAACTTCCCAAAGATTTTTACTAACTTCATGGGGCAGATTTTTCTTCCTAATTGTGGCCAGATCAACTGGCCCAAAGAGCAATATGCTAACTCCCTAGTGGAGTTCTTGCCCATCTAAAAGGCACTTCCTAAACTTGACCTTCAAACCTCCCTACCACAAAACCGATAGCATCTATATCCCATCGCCCCCCCTCATACTTCACGAGGTAGATTTAGTTTTATAATAATGTTTGCCCCTCTCACAGTGGCCTCTGCTGCTGATTTTACCACATATCGATTTTGGCCCTAACTTCCTTGAGAAGTTGCAGAAGATATGAGGCATCCAATTGGACGACCTTTTAACGTTACATTTTGTTGCTTTTGGATTGGCTCAGATATTCCTTGCATAGTTGGCTGTTATTGGTTCTTCTTGAGCAATTGCTCCCAAAACTAATGTGACGTTAACACTTTGCTGCCTTTTAGATTTGCTCAGATATTCCTTGCAGAGTAGGCTGTTGTTGATTATTCGTGGGCGATCGCCCCAAAACTAATGTGGCGTTTACATTTTGCTGCTTTTGGATTTGCTTAGATATCCCCCTGCAGAGCAGGCTGTTGTTGATTCTTCTTCAGCAATTGCTGACAAAAACGATATGCTGTTAACAACTTGCTGTTTTTGTTTGCACAAATTGGCACCAGCTCCTTTACACTTGTGCCATATTGCAGGGAGAAGATGCCAATTACTCAGGGGGTGATTGTCTTTTCAGGGGGTGCCTCGGCGGCACCCCCAGGGAAGAGGTCACAGACTCCCAGGGCCGGGCCGGAGGAGCCCGATAGATTGAGCCCTTCCCAACCGTCCACAATCTTGTGGGCAAAAACAAAACCTACCCGTCCAATTGGACGGATGAATGGACCGGGACCGGTATCTGCAGCCACAGGCCGAAGTCAACAATTTGGGCCTGGTCTCTACTGAAATTACTGACACATAAAAAATGCAATTTTGAAGCTTATAGCCCTTCATAGCCCTTTATGAGGTGAGGGGAGGAGAGAGAGAGCTCCTCCCGACCTTCCCCTTGCCAAAATGGTCGAAATGAATAAACCCCCATTTTGGCAAGGTCCGTTGCAGCCTCTATAGGAGGAAAAGGCTAATTGACAATCTATTTTACTACAATTTATACTTTCCGGTGTTTGCCCTTCCTATCTCTCCTCATCCGGTTCAAATCTGATTCCATTGTCCCCCCTAAATCTCTCCCGATGCATATTTTCTCCCTCAAATATCTCATCGGGTATCCCTTCAGGATAAGCCTCACACGACACGAAGGGATCTTCAAAGTACTCTTCTCCTCCGTGGAAGTGCTTGCAGTGCTGGCATGGGCTATATCCAAATAGGTCTTCGGCAACCTTGAGCTGATTCTTTTCCTGCTCCTTATTCATTGATCCACCTATATTCTCTCTGCCTACTTGCTATTTACTTTTTGCCTCCTCGGCAAACTTCTCACCTTCCTGTGGAATAAGCTTGCACGACCCACAGGGAGCTTCCCCTCTTTCTCCAATTGCTCAACAATCCGGGCAATATCGACATCATTAAAATTCCTCGGACGTTTGGGCCCTCCACAACTCAATGGCTTCTCCCTCGACATTTGGTATGCTATGTACCGGTGAGCCAGTCCCGTCTTCTTTAGCTCTAAAACTCGATCTTTAACTTCTTGAGGATAATTCATAGCCAATACTTGGTCGACACGTTTATATATTTTAGGATTAATTTCCATAACTATGACTCTTATAGGTGAAATTGCCGGAGAGATGTCAACTCTTCCGGGTATTACCTGCTGGCTTTATGAGGGAGCCATAACAAGGGCTATCTCTCAAAGCCGGACAGGATTAGACATGGTTACGGTCACACGAGAGAGCCCGTTGGAACCCGGCGACCTTGTGGAAATGTTTGATAGTGAATATTTTGATTATCACCTCACCGAGGGTCTGCCGGTTGTCCGAAAAATTGGAGGATCAATCCCAATGCCTTATGCCGGTGAAATCATCTCTCAACCGGACCGGGCTCTTGCTATTCCACAATCAAATGGCACAATATCGGACCTTCACACAATGATCCAGTCCGGCTATCTACGGAAGGCTACGGTTGAATTCTATGGATTGAGCAAGACTACGGTGGCCGAGGTAGTGGTCCCACATACTACTCCGGCTTCAGTATTGGAAGTTGGCGACCCGGCCCTGTTAATCTTCGACTCTTCGGAGGAGACTTTTTACTTCAATAGCTCCGGCAGTGGACAAGGCCCAATATCCTTCCACCACGTGGAGGGCAACACCACTTCGGATGTAATTGGGATAGTGCTCCTTGGATTTGGTATGACTCCTATGGAGGTGGCTTGAATGTCTAAAATTACTTTGCCCAATGAAATGTATCTTCAACGGGATTTTGTGGCTGATAGAGTGGTTAGCATTATGGCTCCGGCTCTTGAATGGGCTCCACTAATGCCTAAAGTCCGGGCCGATACCAAAGCTATTTGGGCCCTACGAGAGCCTACCTCGGCAGCTTCGGATACGGCTCGTAGGGCTCCTAGAGCCCGTACGGCAGGCTCTAAATTCGTTAAGGTGGGAGTGACATCTCTTGAGGAGATAACGTCCACAATGCAGTCCTATGGGCTTGAGGTAAGGATAGATGAGGATGCTATTCGTTATTCGGAGGGCATTGATATGATCGATAGATCCTTCCGTAGGGTGGCTTATTGGCTCACGAGGGATATCAATGATAGGATCGGAGCCATCCTATGCTCCGGCATTAGGCAATTGCAGGCCGGAGACCGTTTTTACGACAAAACAAGCCCTAAATGGTCAGATCCATCTGCTGATCCCATAGGAGACTTGCAGCTCCTTGTGGCCGACGTTGAGCAGGACGAATATACATATGAGCTTACAGATGTCTATTTGAACAAAGATAACTTTGATGAACTTCAGAAATATCTTATGACCCTTGATGTAGTGAAGGCCGAAAGGGAAGAAATTTTTGGACTGCCTAACTTCAAAATGGCATCGGTGAATGTTCCCGTTTTGGGCCTCACTGTCCACAGGACCCGGTCAGTGCCGGAAGGGACCCTTGTGGGCATAGATGGACGGCAGCCTCCGGCATCATACTATTATGGTCTCGATCCTCGATTTGCAGCCGGGCAAGATAATGATTTGGGCTTTAACCTCCACAATTATGTCGATCAAGATAGCCACGATACCGTCTTCCAATTTTGGGTCGACTATGCAGTGCTCGTTAAGGAGCCATTGGCCGGGATTCATTATTTGGGCAACAAGCTTTGATCGTCCCTCTTATCTTTTTGGGATAGTTGGATGAGAGGGACAAATCTTTTTGGGAGGATAAGATGACGAAAAGGCAACGAATAAAGATCAGATGTAAAGCTCAGAAGATACTTATGAAGCAAAAGAGGTGAGAAAGTGACAGGTGAAGAATCGACAGGTGAGGAATCCACAAAAGGCCGGAAGCCAAAGGGTAAGGCCGGGTTAATAGATAAACTTGAGAAATATCTTTCAAGTCTTAAAACTCTTGAGGGCCTAATTGATGAGAGTCAACCACGAAGCAACAGCCTGATGGGAAGCCAATTTATGAGGAACCGGCTCTTACACCAAGTGAGAGATTTGCAAAAGAGCCTCCAAAGATATCTCTATCAACTTCAACAAGAGGAGGCCTGAGGGCCTCCCTATTCCACAATTTCATCTTCAAGTCCGGCCAAATCTTCCGGCAGGGCATGACCATTTCTGACAAGCCACTTAGCAGCTTCTTTTGGGGCTGCATATGTTGCATAAGGGATTGTGCCCTGCCACTGGCTGAAATGCTTTATGAAATATCTGCCTTCTCATTTAGAGTCTTTTTTTTGGTGAGCATAGTCTGCCGATATCGTTTGCTTATTAGATGCATGCAAATTTATATTAATCACGCCCAGACTGATTCAGCATCTATCGACCTACTCTCAAGCACCTAAACACATACCTTAAAATTAATGTTATGGTGCACTAGGCCCTCTTTTGGCTGTCTCGCAAAACCTATGTGCCGCCCCCCGTTCTAATTTCCCCTCAGATAGAGAAGCACTGAGATTTTACTGCCAAAATGATGCTTGGGAAAGGGCAATCGAATGTAGCCATATCTTATCGTCCATTGCCAACTGTCAACCAAACTCAATGAAGGTAACTATCCGAAAAATATTTAAACTAAAAAGTTTAAAAAACTAATCAGAAGAGGTGATACGATGCCACTAGAATCGACAAAAATTGCAGAATTTAAGTTATTAAAGGATCAATTGATACGAGCATTGAGTGCCGTATCTTTTGCAGGCAAAGCAGTGGTCGCGTTAATCATAAACAGACAAGAAGAGAATGCTGTAATGGGTATAAATTTCAATAATGTGGCCAACCTAGGAGAGTCTACACAATTTGACGTAGCTGCAGCATATCCGATATTCAACGACGAATTTTTGTGCCGGAGGTATTTTGTTTCAGTGACAGAGTGGCCAGTTTTTTATATCGCTTGCATGCCTGAATTTATCAATTCGGTTAATACCCTTCCACCAATAGATAGTGAGGCGTTAGATATGGTTTTTTGGAGCATAAGAGAGGGAAATAAACAAAAGAGTGAAGCTGTTATTTTTGGAGACCACCACGCACATACAACATCAATAATAGAACACTCGGATATAATAGGAGAGAGTGGTGAAGTTCTCAGAGAAGTTACGGCACTCAGAGAAGTTACGGCACTCAGAGAAGTTACGGCACTTACCGATGCTGAAACATTTAGACATTATGGTTAGCATTCCCAATTCATTACCATGAAAGCAAGCCAATGAAGGAGGATACTACAAACCTATCCCCCTTTTTGCTCTAATTTTTTGCCTTGAGTCCCAGCAGCCAGGTAGTATGTGGAGCAGGCTGAATGGTGAGGTCTAATCTATGCTCCTTATCCAGACCTGTCTATCGGTTCTCTGCTTCCACTATCCTAATCTCCTCTTCAGTCAGCCCATAAAGTTTGTAGACCAAGGCATCAATCTGCCTGTCTGTCTCTTCTATCCTGGCATCAATCTGCTTGATCTTAGTTGTAGATCGATTGAATTCATCTTCTAAAAGCTCTTTATTCCCCCTGCCTCTGGGATTATAGCCTGCCTTCAGCTTCCTTTTGTTTTTGATCAGTAGGTCATGGAATCCAGAGAAGTCCATGCCATAGTATCCCTGGAGCTTGGAGGCTCCACTGAGATCCTGGACCTTGGCACCTATCTCTCCTTCAAGCCATCTGAGGAAATTCTGTGCCTCAGATTGTCTTTTCTTATTCAGATCCAGCATCTGCTCTACCAGAGAGACCATTCGGCCATGGTGGGTCTTATCTTGGGGATCTGAGAAGTCAATGTTATAAATAAGAATCTGCTGAACGTACATGGGTTTGTATTCAAAATAACCACCTCTTTTGGTTGAAGAGATAGAGTGTAATATAAAATCAGATATTTTTGAATTCAGTATGCCCAAAAGATAAAGATCTTCAGTGGGTATAATTGAAGTTTTATCATTGGAATAGAAGCCAGATTGATCATATACATAAGATGCTGTCTTCACTATGGCAGGGACAATAATTTTATTTTTCTCAAACTCAGCATAGTAGTCACATGCCCTAAGCTCCCACCAGTATTCCCCCTGATCACATCTCTTCTTAGCTTTTTCTGCAAAGGGCTCCAGGTGCTTGAAGACTGCTGGATAATTCTCCTTGAACCAGGAAAAAGCATCCCCAGTGCCTCCAGACATCTCTCTGGTCCAACCTTTGGGAAGGGTTATTAGATAATTATCACTTTCAGGAGGCTGATATCTTTTTATATCTTTGCCCACTAAGAAGGGCTTTATGACTTCAGAGCTTTTGGGATCTTCGGTGATGAGTTTATTCCTGGTCTCAGCATCTATGACAAAAGCTTCATTAAGTCCTGTTAAAATACCCCTGTAGATCTTTCCACCTACATATTCACCTAGTGGTATGCTCTGATTTTTTAGCTTATCCAGTAGGTCCTGGGCATGTCTATCTGCTAAGGACCAGCCCTCATCCTTTAATCTGGTCTGATCTACAATGTAGGAATTCTCATTGACATATTTAGTGAGGTTAGTGAAATCCAAGGTCTTTACCTGAGTGGCATTAAAAGAGGTATCTGGTGGCCTTTTGGAAATCAGTATAATACAGGGATAGGTGGTGGCTTCATGGAATACTGGCAGATCTCCAAAGTCTATGATTCTCTCTATGTGCTGGACTTTTAGCCATCTCCTCAGAGGCATCCCATAGTTTGCTCTCATCCACTTATTTGCCACTATGTAGGAGAAGAATCCACCATCCTTTAAAAGTGATATGCCCTTCTCTATGAAGTAGGCATAAAGATCTGCAGTCCCATGATAGACCTGATAATGGGCACTAAAATAGGTCTTAATATCTCCTAAGCTCTCCTGCCTGACATATGGTGGATTGCCCACTACTACATCAAAACCACCCTGTATGAATACTTCAGGAAATTCCAGCTCCCAGTGGAAGAATCTCTGCTCTAGGGCTATCTGCTGTGCTTTCCTAAACCACTCCAGATCCCTGACACCACTCCATCCAGGTGAGATCCCAGGGTCAATGCCATTACACATCCATTCATAATCATCATCATTTACAATATTGCCAAAGTAAGTGGAAAGCTTGACATTTGCTACCTCCCTAATTCTCTGGCTTCTCTCATCTTCCATAAGGGCCTTAAACTGTCTCTCCTTCTCCCTTACAGCCCTCAGACTGTCATCTGGCTTAGAGTCAATCTCACCATATTTCCTGAGAAGTTCATCTATGACATTCTTCCTCTGTGCTGTGAAAAATGCTGATAGAGAACCTTTGCCTGACTCTGCAGATGGTAAGACTACCAGGGAGTCCAGATCTATCCCCACCAGGCTATTACCACATCTGAGGTGATGGTCTAGGAAGGACAGGGGCTTATTTGCTGCTGCAGTAGTGAGCCACAGGGCCAGCTTTGCCAGCTCCACAGCCATGGGATTAAGATCTACCCCATAGATGCACTTCCTGACTACTTCTCTCCTGGCCCACTGAATATCATGCTCTGCAATCTCTTTATTTTTAGCATCCTCTTTCCTGGCAGTAGCCCATGCCTCTACCAGGGCTCTGGCCAGGTAATCCACAGCTTCCACCAGGAAATGTCCACTGCCCATGGAGAGGTCTAGGACCTTTATGGACAGGATGTAATCAGCAAATTTGCCACTGCCAGCTCTAAACCATTCATCCTTCTTCTGTGCCAGGACAGGTCCAATAGTGCTTTCCACTATGTATTTAACTTCTGGATCTGGTGTGTAAAAAGAGCCTGTGAGCTTCCTCTCACCCCTATCTGTGAGCAGGTTTAGGTCTGGTGTCAGCTTGTACTCCAGCAAACCCTCATAGATGGACCCCAGGTGCTTAATATCCAGTGAGGAATAGTCCACCATGGCCTTCTCAGATCTGGCCAGAAGGTCCAGGGCCTCTGCCAGGTATGGATCACTAACATGTTTGGTGGTCAGGAAGGTGTTTTTAGCTGGGTCAAAGAGACCACCATTATAGGCTGGAATGTAGAAGACCTTCCTATCAATCTTCCACCTATCTGATTCACTCCCTTCATTAATGAGATCAAAGAGGCCATTCAGCTTGCCCCAGTAGGCATAGGAGAATGGGGCTAGGAAGTCAC
>Ga0255341_1005244_pt1 | contig 12943 bp, 10 predicted proteins | sample wastewater_treat_8_FD_192418 | JGI IMG/M metagenome (GOLD analysis project Ga0255341, IMG submission 192418) | Wastewater microbial communities from Lulu Island WWTP, Vancouver, Canada - plant12 | ecosystem: Engineered > WWTP > Wastewater > Unclassified | place: Canada: Vancouver, British... | reverse complement strand
CATACTGAACCATTCATTATCAATATATAGGAAAAGGACAACAGATTGATCTGTTTTTCCTTGACAATTTCGTAACCTGAGTCTATATAAACAAAAATATGTCTGTATTTTAAATAGGTTATCTTTGGAACAGCCTTCTTATGAGGGAGGTCGAGGGTTACTGCTATCTAGAGCCCGGGCTGAGTTGATTCTTCTCTTCCCGGGCTTTTTTTATGCTCAAATTGAAAGCTGTAAAGTTATTATAGACTATTTTCGACATAGATAAGAGTATCTGAAAATTCAATTCTCTTTGGCCAGGGAATATTTCAATGGATCAAGAGCTTTTAAACAGTATCAGAATTGATGAATGGGAATACGACAATAAATACGAAGAACTATTCAGGCTGAAATTAACAGCTAAGCATGCAATGGTTCTAGGAAAATGGTTGTGTAATGGTGAATGGGGCGTAGATATGCGCCGATGGAGCTATAACGAAGATCGCTTACTGGGCTCTGGAATTACTCTCAATGAGGCGACTTGGCGAGACATACATAAATACATTGCCAGTCTCCATAACATGAAACGTTTCACTGACTTTTCGAATACAGCTAATGGGAAGTATGAAACAGAAATTAAGATTGATAAGACTTACACTCTGAGGACAGGCGTATTTAGAGCTGACGGCATTCCTAATCCGTATTTCTTCATAAATATGCTTCATAACCAAAAAACAATGTTCAAAGGAAGGAACACAATTGTTGGAATTATGCTGCGGTTCGATACAATTACTTTGTTTCTGAAGCAGTGTCAGGAAAACAAGCTGATTGATTCCCAAAAGCAGACAGACAATCTGGACAGAGGAATAGATACAAGATCTGGTAGGAGAATATACTGAGGAAAAAATCACCATGAGCGAAGTCTATGCTGATATTCTGAATTCATTGACCTCTGGTCTGTATAATGAGGTAAATTATGCTGTTCGCGAGTATATACAAAATTCCTATGATGCCATTAAGGATGCAATCAGGTCAGGATTGCCAGAGCCTGAAGAAAGCTATCATATAGCAATAAATATCACTAAAGATAATAGAATCGTTACGATATCAGATAACGGTATCGGAATGAACGAAGGATTGCTGAATGAGTATACCTCTATCGGTGGGGGGACAAAGACCGATCCTGAGTTGACCGGCTTTAGAGGCATAGGCAAATTATCTGGTCTGAGATTCTTCGAAAAATTCGTGATTAGAACAAAAATGGCAGGCTCAGTTAGTGGTTACGAGTTGAGCTGGGACTGCGGCAACATGATGAAGATGCTTTCTAAACGACCAGAAGATACGAAGAGAATCCCATATACTAAATTCATAAAAGATTTTTACACCATCACCGAAGTCAAAGGCGAAGACAAAGATAAACACTACACTCATATTCAATTGATTAATGTTGTAGATGCATTCAAAGATCAAGTCAGCACGGACAAAATTGGCGACTTCATAAAAAGTAATTGTCCGGTGCCGTATATTCAAGAATTTCAGTATGCAAATGACATAATCAATAATGTGGGCGACGACCTTTTCTTCGTCAATGTTTTTCTCAATGACGACAGAATAATCTGCCAATATTATGAAAATAAATACGGCTTAGTGCCTCCCTTCTTCCGCATCATTAAATATAGAGATAAAATCAGAGCAAAGGTCTGGTTTAGCTGGGTTAGAGACAAGGCTGAAAATATTGAATCTGCGGAGATTGAAGGGATTAAGTTCAGATGCAAGGGCATATGCGTAGGGGACAAGAATTTATTCGTGAAACATTGCATGCCCCCCGGCAGAGGCGAGAAATCGAAATGGTTTACTGGGGAGGTGGTCGTCCTCGATGAGAATGTGCTACCCAACACAGCACGCGACAGATTCAATGAAGGAGACGATTCTAAGGCACTTTACGATTCACTAAAGAAAGAGGTTGGAAAGGAATTGTCTCTTATTGCTGACATGAGATCAACGCTTAGTGCGGCGAAGCAGGACGTCGAAAAGCTTGTCAAGGCGCAGAAGAAAGGAGAATCAATCAACGCCGCCGCATCAAAGGCTATCGATGCAAGAATAAAGGAATTGATGAGGTACCGCGATAAAGGGACTAAGTATGGTCTCGATTTTGATGTCGTGAGCGAGTTAGAGACTTTGAAAAAAGGAGCTGAAATCAAGGTCATAGAGAAAGTACGCACAATCAGCGATGAAGTTGATGAGACAATTGCGAAGGGCGACAGGGGCGCTCTGGTCAGAAAGCTGATTGAACTGAAAGATGAAGAGGCTCAGGCACCTACAAAGACATCAAGAAAGGAATTTGAAAAACCCATAAAGAAAATCATAGAGGTCATAACAGACAAAGGTGACGACCGTGCTGTCAAGTCGGATACCGGGAATGCAGAAAATGATAAAGAATTGACTGGAGAATCTGTCATCAGGCTGTTAATTCGATATTTGAATAAAATTGGTATCAGCTATGATGAAAAGGATGTTCGAAGTTTTGTAATGAAAGAAATCAACAATGTATGAAAAATACTCGAAAATAAAAGATGTACTGGATATATATTTAAAGAACAACAACCTCTCCAAAGTCGCCTACCTGACTAATACCCATCCTAACGAATTCGATAAGAAGTACCTGCTTGAAGATTTGAATTATATGTGCTTCTGCGCATCTGACTTTAAGGATCTTTCTTACATATTATTTCTGAAGTATTACCATGGGTACAAGAAAATTCCTTTCAATGTGTTCATTGCGACAGTAGAGGATTGTCTCGTAGAGCGACAGTACGGTTATGTCTTCTTGAGATTCACGGATAAGAATGCGGCACGAGAAACGCTGAAATTCATTTCGAACAACAAAAAGAAAATTAACAGAAAATATCCTTTACTGCTGAGGATAATATGCGATGAAGGATGTCTCATCAAAGAGGACATGCCAGAAAACGTCGCACTTGCGATCATTCTGGATACGAGCGATTCAATCCTGAGGGTAGTCTAATGAGCAATGCATTCATAACTGGCCACAACCTAACAGATTATATGAAGGAAGCGATAAACATCTATGTGGCCTCTAATTATCTAAGTAGAGCAGTCATAGACGATATAAAGGCGAATCTGAATCAATTGCCGTTTCGCGGAGGCAAAAATTTCAGATTCCTATTGAATCAGGATTTTCACGAAGATCCGAGCATGAGGAAAATTCTAATCAACATGCTTCTCGAATTGCCAAACACCGAGGTAAGAATCTACAAGGGGGAGAGAAGATTTCACGCCAAACTATACATCTTCGAATCAGGTAACCAAGTATCTACAGCGATAGGTTCATTCAATGCTACACTAGGCGGTTCCGGCCGAAATATCGAAGCGGGCGTTAGATCAAAAGATAGGGAAATATACAAAGAGGCTAAATACTTTTTCGATAAGTATTGGGACTCGGAAGAAACGGAAATCGCGCAGTATGATAAGAACGCATTATTCATACAAAAGAAGTTCCAGCCTGGAGATTCCGTCGTTATACGTAGCACGCAGGAGCACGGCGTAATTCTGAATGAGGAACCCGCATTAGTCAATAAAGAATGGGAATATTGCGTTTTCATAAACGGATTCAGAAGGAGCATCACTGAAAGTCAGCTGAGCCACCTTGAGATCGCGACATACTGGACAGAAAAAGAGTTCTTATCAGCACAGAAAGGGGATTATACTTTTCGCGAATGGATCAGGAATTATGTTCTTGAAAAGGCGCTTGATTTAACTGATCGAACATTAGCATCTCTGCAAAGTTCACGCACCGAAATATACCATTATCAGTTCAGGCCACTGTTTAAGATACTGCAATCGCGATACCATCGTCTTTTGATTGCCGATGAAGTAGGACTGGGCAAGACGATAGAGGCCGGAATAATAATAAAGGAATTGCAATCGAGAATTGATTTGCAACGTATTCTCATAGTCGTTCCGAATTCCCTAAAGACAAAGTGGCGAGATGAATTAGCCGCACGTTTCGATGAGTACTACGACATACTCTCGGCAAATAAGATGCATGATTTCCTCGATGATTACGTTAAGAGTACATCAAGTGCTGCCGTAAAAGGAATCATATCATATGACCAGCTCGTAACCAGATCCATAAGAGATAAATTGAAGAAAATGTCAGACCCCCCGGCATTCGATATCATAGTGATTGACGAAGCCCATCACCTGAAAAACCAAGATACAAGGAGGTATGAAGTACTCAGTAGGCTTACAGCCTGCGCTAATGCGGTAATCATGCTGACAGCCACTCCAATTCAGTTAGCCACTAAAGATCTCTATAATATTATGAATCTCCTCCTTCCGGGCACTTACATCAGCTTCGATCCCAAGTCATTCAGCGCGAGATTGACTGTCAATGAAAGAATAAATGACGCAATCAAGAAACTAAAAAAAAGGAGCTTCGGCGCATTTAAGGAAATAATCGCTGAAGTAGCTTCTAAAAGAGGACTTCGCAAGCATATTGAGCACTATGCAAACTATCAGGCCATAATCGAAAGCTGCCAATCCATCGCTGACACTGCAGATGAAAAGGAAATCAATGATCTTGCGAGAGAACTGTTCAATCTCAATATTCTAAATCAGTACATTACACGGACTCTCCGAAAAGATGTCGCATTAAGCTTTCCCGACAGAGTCGTGCAGACGTATGAATATGAATACACGGAAGAAGAGAAGATCGCATACGATGCCATTCTTCAAGCTTGCCGAATGAAATACTCATCGAGAAAGTCTGCATTATCCATGATCATGCCAGAACGAAGAGCCGCCAGCAGTATTATTGCCATGTTGGAAACGGCTCAGCACGAATCCTGGGACGAAATGTCAGGAGAATATGAAGACAATGTCATAGAGATGTCAGATGACGATGAGGATGGCAGATCGACCAGCATTTCGAAGGAACTGGGAAGAGACCTTTTATTTTCTTTTCGCGGCATTACTATGCCCGAGAATGATTCGAAGCTAGACGTGCTTAAGGCTGCTTTATCGTTCATACTAGCAGAGGAGAAAAACGACTCAGAGAAGAAGGTAATAATATTCTGCACGTTCAGGGCGACAATTGCCTATCTCAAAGACAGATTGCAAGCCGAATTTCCATACGCCCATGTAGATACAATAACCGGCGAAGATGATATGTATTTGCGTGACGAGAAAAGAAGACGTTTTTCTGAAAATGACAGTCCAAAGATTCTCGTCTGCTCTGAAGTCGCAGGTGAAGGGCTGGATTTCCAATTTTGTCATTATCTCGTCAATTACGATATGCCATGGAACCCCGCAAAGCTTGAGCAGCGTGTTGGCCGTATCGATCGAATCGGCCAGAAGTCTGAAAGAGTGACTATCATCAATTTGGTCAATAAGTACACGGTAGAAGACCACATCATGGCGCGACTTTTCGAAAGGGTGAAGTTATTCAATAGCACAATAGGACCACTAGGCGACATTCTGAGTCGGTATCAAAAAGAGTTCGTTGCCAACACTTTAAAATCTGAAAGGACGCAAGAAGAGAAAGAAAAATACGAACGCAATATATTAGCAAACATAGAACGAATTAAGAAAGAGCAGGAACAGTTCGAAGAGAAGCAAGTCGAGTTATATGGCGTGCTAGACCATTTTCACGACGAAATACGCGAGAAACGCACTTATTTCACTGCCGAAGAAATATGGCTCATATGGGAAGAATATTTGCGGGAATACAGAGCTGCAAATCACGGTTTGAATTACTTAATTCGTGATCATGATGACGTATTCTTTTTGAAAGTCGATGCCGATGTAAAGGCAATGTTGATAGGTTTGGTAAAGCGCGGGATAGATGGAAAATCAAATAAACGAAAGAGAGATCATTACTTAAACAGAATATCTGTATTGGAAGAAAAGAAACTTGAACTCAAATACACATTCGCCCATGCATGTGCTTTGAGGAATCTGGCCATTGAGTATTTGAATATCTCTCACCCGTTTATAAAAGGAGCTCTATATTATCTGCAGAACACATTTCGCTCCAATAAAGACATTACCGCTTGTCGCGGCCGATCTACTGATCTCAAACCCGGAGAATATCTGATTTTTGTTTACAGATTCAATATAGTGAGCGTGCGTGATGCTGTGCGCGAGTATGTTGATGAGAGAATATTCATTTATAACGTAGAAAAAGAAATCGGCTACTGGGATTCGGAAGGAAAAATCATACAGGATCTGATTCGACACTCTTCTGAGCGACCAGAAATAAAGCATGATTTTAGCAGGGATCTCGAATCAAAAAAGAATTACATAGAGGGCGAGAAGAAAAAGATGGCCAATGAGATTTTGAATCTCTATATGAAAATGAACAATTCAAATCAAAATCTCAGGAAGCAGACTCTGTCAAATTATTACGATAACAAAATATCGGACATCCGAGACCAGCTTAAATACGTGCACGAGCCACTTCGGAGGAATCAACTCGAAGGAGACATTCGGGAATTGGAGTGTGAAAAGGCCGAAAAACTTGGGGGACTAGATCAGAACGATTTCAGAATCATCGTCAGGTGTACGGGAATCATCAACCTGGAGGTAGCCTAATGTCGAACCTGCTGCACGCGAAAGCAACGGCTGGCATTTATGCAGAAGTCATAAATCAGATCTATGACTCCATTGATAAGAGAATTAGAGAGGCCGTATCCAATGCTTATGATGCTAAGGCGACTCAGTTAAAAATATCCGTTTATCTTGGGAGAGAAAAGAGAATCGTTATCACTGACAATGGATGCGGGATGGATGAGGTCGATATCCGAGGAAAATATATAAACATGGGCGGAGGAGGCAATTATAACAATGAGGAGACCATAGGCCGTATTGGTATCGGGGCCCTTTCAATATTTGCCTTGGGAAATAGAATTACCGTGAATACGAGACGAAGTGGAAGCGATAAGATAACAATTGTTCAGCTCAATCTGGAAAATATAAAAAAGGACGAAAAGCATTCAATACCCTTGGAAGAAATACCCTTGGGAGAGATTAAAGGTCAGAGGAGCGCGACTGAAGATGATGCTGAGCATTTTACAGAAATCGTCATAGATGATCTTACTCAAGCGGCCATAGAAGTGTTCGGAAACAATGAAAGAACACGAGACTTGATTTGTAAGTTAGAGAGAATATTGCCCGTTAAGTATAGAAATGATGATGCTTTATTCGATAAATTGCCATCACTTGTAAAAAATAGAATATCGCGCGACAGGTATGTCATCGATGTCGTCTTCCACAGTCCTAATTTAGGTTATGACAATTATCGCATATACAGAAAGTCTATATTATCTGTTCAAGAGGCTCGGATAATGCGTTTTTATCCGATACATCCATACCCGATAGAAGAAAGTAAGAACGGCCGGCTGAATATATGCGGCTATCTATACATTAATGCAGGAAAGCAGCTGCCCCGAGCATGGCAAGGCATTAATGCAAGGGTGAAGAATGTTACAATAGAAGGCAATACATTTTTCGGCTACGAGGAGGATGCAGCTGCAAGAGTCAGAATCGGAGGTGAATTATTCATCAATAATATAGATGAAAACCATGCCATCCAATCGAATCGGTCAGGCTTTGCCGTGGAGGACAGCGATTATATGCTGATCCAGAACTATATGAGGGATCGCATCGGCGAAGTTGTATCTATCGTGAGGCAAAATACGAACATCGATTCAACTGTTAAGAGAGTTCTGCAACATGTCGATAAGTTGCGAGATGTTTTTGAGGGCAATGCAGCCGTAGAAGATGAAAAAACTGATGCCGAGAACTTCAAAGAGCTCGATGATGAAAGCGTTTCCGTTGAAGGGCTCGAACCGTATAAATTGGACGACAAACTCAGATATGAACTCGAAAAATATAATGTTGACTTCGATTTCACCTGGTCAGGAACACTAGAAGACTTGCTCTATCGAATAGAGGACGAGGAAGATGATTACTATACGATTTTCGTTAACGAGAGGCTCAAGGAATTCCTTTTTGATGTCGCCGGAAATGCCGTTGAATACTATGTTGGATACTGTGGTGAAGATAGGCCTCTGATCATAAAAAAGACAGGAAAACTGATAATAAATCTTGATAATGTATTGATTCCAAATAGAGATATCACGAAGGTCGACATCGGATTCATAAAAGTGGTTATAATTCTTTATTTGAATTACCTGCGATGCGGCAATAATGCAGAGGCATTGTATGCCAAGTCAATCGAAGATTTAGCTTCTGCAAGATAAAGAAGCGATTCTATCATCTTTTCTGAAGCTACATGTGTTTTTTCTCTTGTAGCTTCTTGGGAAATTCTTTTCTTCTCTTTTTTCACCCAAAAGAGTGCGCAAGTGTTCTCGACATCTACCACTACTGGTACATTCGAAGGGCATGAATTGACGCAAGTAGTCATAATTATTAACAATACGTCATCTATTGCCTGGTAATCACTTAAAATCTTAATTCTTCGAAAATGCAATAATTCTCTTGAATCCTGTCTCCGGTGTGGTATACGAATAGATATCCATGTGCACTATCCACATCAACGTAGGACATGAGAAATGAACAGGAACATTCTCCTCGTTGAACCCGCATTTAAGGCCAAGAAGCACTTCCCACCATTAGGGTTGATGAAGATTTCGACATACCACAAGCTGCTTGGGGATAATGTTGAATTCGTTCAGGGCTGGAATAAAAATATTCCATACAAGAACTATTGGGACAGAATATATATATCCACTCTATTCACATACAATTGGAAATCAACAATAGAGACTATAAAATACTACAAGTGGCTAGTCCGTGATGATATTTCGAGGATAGTTGTAGGCGGCGTTTTGGCAAGTTTAATGCCCGAAGATGTCTGGAACGAGACGGGCATTCTGCCCGTGGTAGGACTCCTTAATAAACCAGGCATCTTGGATTCAGGTAATGATATTCTCATTGATGATTTAATTCCTGATTATTCCTTGCTCAGTGAATACGGTACCCAATATCCGTTGCTTTCAAACAGTTACATAGGTTACGCAACACGAGGTTGTAAAAGGAAGTGTGAATTCTGTGGTGTCCGAGTGATAGAACCAGAATATTCAGATTATCGAGACATAAAACCTTATGTACAGCAAATTGCGAATCTTTATGGTCCTAAGCGCCACCTCGTATTACTTGATAATAATATTTTGTATTCCAGAAAATTAGGAAGAATTATAGCAGATATTTTAGAACTAGGATTCATCAATAAAAACATTCGGACCCATACTGTTGATTTTAACCAAGGTATTGATGCTCGTTTGTTGTCTGACAAAGTATTACGGTTATTAAAAGATGTTCCGATTAAACCCTTAAGGATTGCCTTTGATAATGTTAGATTGAAAAAGACCTATACCGAGGCCATCCTGAGAGCTTCCAATTATGGAATACGCGATTTGTCCAACTACATTTTATATAATTATGAGGATAGTCCCTCAGACCTATGGGAACGTCTATACCTAAATATCCAGCTAAATGAGCGGCATAACCTCAATATTTATTCATTTCCCATGAAATATATTCCTCTTAATGCAAAGGACCGTAGCTTCATTTCAACCGAATATGGATGGAATTGGTATTTTTTGAGGAATGTATTTAGAACAATTCATGTCATGAAGGGTCCGGTTATGCCGGGTTCAGAATATTTCCATCGAGCGTTTGGAGATACTAGTGATAAATTCATTGAAATTCTTCACATGCCAGAAAAAATATTGATGCATCGAGGTCGGACCCCTGGACAGCTCGAAAAGGATTGGGAACTTAAATTTCAGAAACTCAATAAATCAGATAGATCACTCTTAATTGAAATTCTTTGCGGACATAGAACTAAGAGAGATTTGATGCATGCAATTTTAAAAGTAAAGAACTCTAAAGTATCTGAGATATTAGAATATTACATGCCGGAAACTCAAGAGGTTAACGAAAGTAATACTGAACTTCTTTTCAATGGTTTAGAACTAGAGGAGGATTAGTTTGCAAAGAAGAAAGCGGTCCAACTTCAAGGCTGGAATGTATTTGTTAGAGAATCTAACTACGGGCATGTACAACGATCCAATGTCGATTTACCGAGAATATGTTCAAAACGCCGTCGATTCAATCGAAATATCTCATCGTCTCGGCTCAAAAAAAGTACGCAAAATTAATATCAACCTTGACCCCCGATCAAAGAATATAATCTTTTTTGATAATGGAATAGGCGTCGAGTCATCAACAGCTGAAGAAATTCTAAGTAGTATCGGTAGTAGTAACAAAATGGATGCTGGCTTGAGGGGGTTTCGTGGTATTGGAAGATTGGGCGGATTGGCTTTCTGCGATAAAGCCATATTTAGAACTAAAACGGCTGGCGAGCAAATAGAATCTATTCAGGAGTGGGATTGCGTATCACTCCGCAGAATTATAAATTCTGGTGATAAATCAATCACAATAGGCAAGCTGTTTGACAAAGTGACCTCTTTTTCTCAGAGAAATGGATGCCCATCGAATACAAGCTATTTTGAGGTTACTTTGTTTAATGTATTCAGCTTCCGCAATCATATATTCGATATTGATAAAATAAAGAATTACTTATCCCAAGTAGCTCCAATTCCATTCGATAAAACATCATTTAAATATGGAGAGGAGATTGATGATAATCTGTCATTAAATCTGACAAATTACAAGACATTCAATATATTTATCAACAATATGTTTCTTACAAAGCCCTATAAAAATAACGTTAAGACATCACAAAAAAAGAGCACTGGTTTAGATGAAATAGAGGGAATTAAGTATTTCAATCTAAAAGTTGGAGAAGATGAAAACGCAGCCTATTGCTGGATCGGTTTACGTCGTGATCTGCTCGGTTCGATTAGAAAAGGAGAGAACTATTCCGGAATAAGAGTGAGAGCGGGAAATATTATGATTGGGAGTCCGCAACTGCTTAATAAATGTTTCAGAGAAGATAGATTCAATAGCTACTTAATTGGCGAAGTACATATAAATACACCAAAATTAAAGCCAAATAGTAGACGTGATGACTTTATTGATGGAGATGAAAAAACATTATTTTACAACGCATTCGAAAAAGAAATTGGCCTACCATTTTCCAAAGAAATACGTCTTCGCTCTCGGAATTCTTCTGTGGTCGCTACTAATGTATCTGAAGATAAGCAGTATCAAACTATTTTGAAGAAGTTAAGAAATCATTGTCAGTCTTGTCAAAAGTATAATCAAATCTGGTCTAAATAAAGAATTATCAGCAAGGCACGACTAGAGACTATCAGAATCGTCATCGTGAATCTTTTCATTCTAATTCGTAATATGTACTCAGGGAGAATATATTTGACTTCTTCGGTGCATTATAGTAGTTAGATTATCAGCGGTGATTTAAAGAAGCTACTTGCTCCGCTATACAAATGTGCTAAAGGCAGGTGGGTGGGAATTGAAGCTCGTGCCTTTGGCGCGGGCTTTTCGTTTTTTGACAACCAGTTCGGCGGGACGATTTAGGGCAACTTGCAGCCGCCTCACCAAGGTGCTAAACAGCCGTCAACCCTGCGGTGACGATTGTTTGCCGCGGGGTTTTTTTTGTTGGCGGAAGCTAACATGGAGGTAACAGAATGAGGCATCACAAGAATCCCAATTCGAAAGGCAAGGTGTTAGAACTGGACAAGGCAATGAATCATCTGCCGGAAAAGGCAAAAACAATGCTGGAGGAATCAAAAGAATCGAATCGACTGCTACTATCTGTCAAAAACCCCGTCTTAATCCCGTTTCCATCAAAACATCGGGTAGCGAGACCCACGCTTTACTACAGGGTGAGCCCTGCAAACTATGGGCTCGTCTTTGCCGTATCCGGGCGTGCAGAGGAAATATCGGAAATGCACAATGCCCTGCAAAACGCAAAGACCTGGGGGGAATTACAAGCGAAGCTGGATCCTGAAGAGTACGAGCGGATTGTTTCGGCACGCTTTGATGATAACGACGAGCCGCGCCCCAAGAGTTCCGAGCCCTTCGACCACGACGAAGTGCCAGGGTATTGCGACGGGGATTATCCGGACTGGCTGCAACAGGAGATGGACTTTTGCCTACCGGAGGAAATACTGGAAAAGTATGCGACCGATGAAGTGACTAGCCTGAACGGAAATTATTACCATATCGAAGAGGAGCATGAAGAAGCTATTTGCAGGGATCTCAGGGCAATGGGGTTCAAGGTGATAAAGAGGGAAGATCTGTATTTTTATTAATTATCTTTTGATTTCGCATTGCATTGGAGTATAGAGTTTATCGATTATGACTTTTCATGCTGAAACAGACTTGGTGAAGATGAAAATGGCTGGAAATCGAACCCGAAAGGAGCAGGAGAAAGAAATATCGGAGATGGAAAACATGGGCTTGCAAAGCGCAGAGCGGACTTCTACCCCTAATAACGCAGAGAAAGTAGAACCGCCTCATTGTCCGGCAGAACTGGTGAAAGCACTCAGAATGCGGGGGCTACGGGTAAACATTGCAGGTCCACTGGGAGAGAGAATCAACAACGATTTAATGATGGAAGGCTGGCAAGGGAGGCGCCCGAAGGACGAGAAGTAACCCCTGACCAGGTCCAGCTCCTCTTTATGCAGAGGCTTCTTGTTGTCGCTGCGCCATCAATGGCAACGAGAATGTCGCAATGGAGATGAAGGAGATGAAATTCAAGTACTTGTTGGAAGCAACAGGTGGAGGATGCGGTGGCGGATGGAACTCCGAGCTGGGATTCCGCGAACTCTCGCATGGCTTCTCAGTATGGATCTCCGGCGAGGAACGTTTTAGCAGGCACATCAAGAGCAGTCGACCCCTTAACTGGAGAACGGCATGTCTGGAGATGCTTTCGTTCGAAGCAGGATGGATTGGATGCGAATGCAGCGGGTTAAAAAACGTCTACACACGA
>Ga0255341_1005240_pt1 | contig 12949 bp, 21 predicted proteins | sample wastewater_treat_8_FD_192418 | JGI IMG/M metagenome (GOLD analysis project Ga0255341, IMG submission 192418) | Wastewater microbial communities from Lulu Island WWTP, Vancouver, Canada - plant12 | ecosystem: Engineered > WWTP > Wastewater > Unclassified | place: Canada: Vancouver, British... | reverse complement strand
AAGCGAAAGAAAGGGCATATTGAGGAAACACGCAGAAGACAAAGGCTATAAGTATATGATGATTGATGAAATTGCCAGCGGAATAAATGAGAAGCGAAACGGCATACACAAGTTAATCAAAATGTGCTTTGAAGGTAAAGTTGAACGAATACTGATTGAATACAAAGACAGGCTTGCCAGATTTGGCTATGAATATCTGGATGCAATCTTTTCCAATCTTGAAATTCAGGTTGAGGTAATGGAAGTGAAAGACAAGAAATATGAAGAAGAATTGGCAGAGGATATTATGAAAATTCTCACCTGTTATTCAGCGAGATATTACGGTGCAAGAGGTGGAAGAAAGAAGAAAAACAAGGCTGAGAATGAGTCTATCGAATCTAATGGAATTTGAAAAGGAGGAAAGATAAAATGAAAGTATTTGAAATTTACTTTGATGATTTAACAAAAGAAGCACAAGAAGCATTATTGAAGGAATATGAAACATCTGTAGAAGATGAAAATTGGGATATTTTTCCAATAACAGTAATTGAAAGATGTGAAGATGAAAACTAAAAGGAGGTTCTAATGTTACTTAATGATGTTTATAGCTCTAATAATGCTCCTGGAAATAAATATTTAAAGATGTTTATGGAAAATAAACCTATAACTCTTAAACAGGCTTGTTTAGCAAAATGTGCCGAATGTATGAATGGTTTTATAGATGGGAAGAAGGATTGTGAAATGAATGGTATATGCCCATTATATAGTTTTATGCCATATAGAAAAAAAGAAAAAAATAAAAAAGAACTTAAAAAGATTATAACTGATGAACAGATTGAAAAAATGAAAGAGGGTAAAAGGAAGAAACAAAGTAAATAAAAGTGGCATTTATTTGCTGTAGATTACATTATTTTATTATAAATGACACTACATCTTTAATGGGGTATAGTTTAGTATACCCCATTCAATTTTTAATTACAGGAGGTAGTTATGGAAAAGGAATTTTATACAGAAGAACAGAAAGAAATAGTAGGAAACCACTTTGCTGAAATATTAAACATCAAACGTGTGGGTAAGTATTACTATGATACTAACTATGGTAGGAAAAATGGACTTGGTATTTTTAATTTAATTAGAAGGCTTAATGAATTGGTTGACAATGAAACACCTGTAGATGAAATACTGTAAAAACTATTATTAAAAAAAGATTAATTAGCTGTTAAAGATTTTTGTAAATTTATTCGATAATTAAAATATGGAGGATATAATGAATAAAAATATTTTGGATTTAGGAGAATTTTTAAAACAGAAAGGAGAAGATGATAAGAGAATACAGGTTATAGTATCAGATGAACTTAAAGAAAAAATATCAAACCACTGTAGAAAGAATAGGATTACAATATCAAACCTAATAAAAGCTTTGGTATTAAAATACTTTAAAACTTTGGAGGAAGAAAAACAGAATGGAAAATGAGTTAAGGGTAATTTATAAATCTATAAATTTTCTTGAACATCCTTTATGGACACCATCAAGAAAAATGATGGCTAAACAATGTTACACTGATAGTAGTGGTTTTGCTATAGAAACTTATCATGGTATCCCAGGAGCTTTTGATATAGATGTTTTAAACTATTTACTATATCAGCAACAGACTAATGATACCCATGAATTACAATTTAAGAGTTTATACAACATATATAGAGATATGGGGTATAAACACACAGATTGGTATCATGAAGCTGTTAAGAATTCTATCATTAAATGGAATGGTGTAATTATTATAATCCCAAAGAATACTTTTTATCCACACAATCATAAATACACAAGATTTGGGATTATAAATAAATCCAATGTTGATAGAAAGGATGATGATATAGTAAATATAGAGCTTGATACTGAATTTATTAAAAGGAATGAACAAAATAGTGTAAAGTCATATAAAAGATATTTACCTATAGAATTTATTAAAGACTTATCACCTTTCAGTAAACGGGTATATGAAATCCTAATAAAGAATTTCTATAATAGAAAAGAATGGGAAATAGGTATTGATAAATTCTTGGATAAAATGATGATGGGTGATACTTTAAAATATACATCACATGTGGTTAATTATTTAAATAGGTCTATTGATGAAATAGAAAAGAAATTAAATAAATTTAATTACCACAATGATAAATTTTTAAAATTCAGAATACAGATGGATAAAGATAAACTTGATAGAAGAATACTTAGCTTTAGAAAAAATATAAAAACTTTTTAGGATTGTATTTATTTTAATACAAAATGACCCTAAAAAAGCGTGTAAATCTATTACAATGGAAAGGCAAAAAGCGTGTAAATCTATTACAAAAAGCGTGTAAATCTATTACAAAAAGCATGTAAATCTAATACAATGAAAAAATTTTTTATTCAATCATTACAGAAAGTTAAGTCATAAATTTTTAAGTGGAGAGTCTTTTGATAGTCTTTTGAAAGTATATATATATAGATAGTGGAAGCCAGGTTAAAAATTTTCAATTTTGAAAGATTTTAAAATTATCAAAACACAAATTTGTCCTTTCAGGACAAATTGGTTTTGAGGTAAAAAATCCATTAAGGTAGGAAAAATGAAATTAAGTACAATAGAAAGATTTGTAGAAAAGTTACCTATTAAAGAATTAAAGAAACTTAAAGTTAAAGTTGATTATCTTATCTATAAAAATCAGACACCTGTTTCCTATGAAACTGAATTACTATTCAATGCTTTAAAGTTAGTGGTAGAGAAAGAAACTAAAACTACAATTAAACCAATTTACTTTTTAATAAAGAAAGATAAAAATTTAGAAATTAAATTAAATGAAACTGTAACTTTTCTATTGACTTTTGTTGAAAATTGTGGTATGCTTAATTTAAAGAAATCTGAAATGGTTAAACTATTTAATACCTATTCTGAAATTACAGCTAAATTTATATTAACTAACACTGAGATGCCTTTAACTATTAGAACTATCCTAAGTTTACATGAGCATTTCCCCGCTTTACTTAATAAGAGTTTTCCAGGGTATGTTCAAGCTAATTTAGTTTCTTGGATTATGGGTTAGATACCTGTTTAAAACATCCATTTATTTGCTGTAGACTTAATAGATTATTAAAAAAATAGACATTACTTTTTTAACTAAGGGTTTTATATTAGTATAAATTAAAGGGGGTATTTTGATAAAAAATAGTATAATAAATTCTGATGTTATGGAAGGTTTAAAGATTTTGCCTGATAATTCCATTGATTGTGTCGTAACTTCACCCCCATACTGGTCTTTGAGGGATTATGGGGTAGGAGGTCAACTTGGTCTTGAACCCACATTCCAAGAATATATCCAAAAATTATGCAATATTTTTGATGAAGTAAAAAGAATTTTAAAAAAAGAAGGAACTTGCTGGGTAAATATTGGAGATACTTATTCAACTGTTTCTGGAAGTATGGGGAAAAATAAATGGAGCCAACCTAAATATAGTATAGCAGATGGCAGTATGCCAGAAAAAATAAAAACACCTTTCCCAGATAAATCTCTTTGCCAAATCCCTTCTCGTTTTGCAATCGAAATGACAAGACGTAGAGGGTATATTGTTAAAAATGAAACAGATGAGGCGTGGCTTGGCGGGATTATAGAAGGTGAAGGGTGTATCACAATAGCACATCACAATGGATATTACGAGCCAAGAGTTCAAATTGCGATGGTCAATAAAGGTGTATTAGATAGAGTTCAGCAAATTACTGGTGTTGGAACAGTATCAAAACAAACTGAAAGGAATAATCCTAAATGGCGAGATTCTTATATTTGGAAAGCAAGTGGTTCAACTGCCGCCAAAATATGCTCCGATATATTTGATTATTTAGTGAGCAAGAAAGAACAAGCACGCATCATATGGCGAATGGTTGAAATGCAGAAAGAACGAGAAAGGACTGGTGGAGACCCATATTCAAAAGTGGGACAAAAGTATTCTGAAAAACAAATGACAGAACGGCAGAAATTGTTTGAGGAAATTAAAAAACATAATCAAGGAAACGGAACACCTACCAAATTAAAAAATCCAACTAAAAACGAACCTTGGATTTTGCGTAATACCATCATCTGGCACAAACCTAATTGTATGCCTTCCAGTGCGAAAGATAGATTTACAGTAGATTTTGAAAAGATATTCTTCTTTGTAAAGAATAAGAAATACTGGTTTAACCAGCAGTTTGAACCATACACAGAACCAATGAACCGTTGGGGTGGGGAAAAGTTAGTTGCTTCTGGAGAAAGCAGTTGGGATAATGGAACAGGACAAACAACATATAGGGATAGAGATATGCGCCCCAATCCAGAAGGAAGAAATAAGCGTGCAGTTTGGAGTGTTAATACTAAACCATATTCAGGTGCTCATTTCGCTACTTTTCCAGAAAAGTTAATTGAGCCTATGGTATTGGCTGGTTGTCCAGAAGGTGGTGTTGTATTAGACCCTTTCTTTGGTAGTGGTACAACTGGGGTAGTTGCTATTAGAAATAGACGTAACTATATTGGGATAGAATTAAATCCAGAATATATAAAACTTGCAAATGATAGAATTCAGTCTATAGAACAAAATTTATTTTAAAGGATACTTATGACACTACTTTTAGATTTCAATAATTTATTGTATAGGTATGTTGGAAGATATGATAATCTATCCTACCACAAAAAGAAAACAGGTTTACTTTTTGGATTTGTAACACAAATTTCTTATTTAATAAATTTATATAAACCAGATAAGATTATTATTTGTGGAGATTCTAAAAAATTAAAAAGAAGGGATTTATTACCAGAACTTAAAATGGATAGAAAGAAATATAGTGATTCTACTTTCAGTGATTATATAAATGAAAGTAGAAACTACTGTGATGATTTTATTAGTAAATTTAATTTACCTTTTTGGGTAGAAAACGGTTATGAATCTGATGATTTATTAGCAACACTTGTGAAATTTAATGAAGGATTGTTTATAATAGCAAGTAATGATTCAGATTTATTTCAAACTCTTTCAGATAAAGTTTCATTACATAAGAATAAAGGTTTATATACTATAAAATCTTTCAAGAAAGATTACCCAAAAATAGAACCTTCACAGTGGGCGACAGTTCAGGCTATAGCTGGAAATCATAATAATGTACCTAATATTAGAAAAGGTATCGGTGAACACAAAGCTATTAAATATTTAACTGATAAAGAATTATATAACATCTATTTAAAACCTTATCAGGATATAATAAATTATCACTTGAAATTAACTACGTTACCTTTTGATGATGATTTGAAAGAAAAAAGTGTTAAAATATTTAACACTAAACTACAGCCTGTAAACGTAAGATATGTAGAAAATTGGTTAATGCGTGAATTTGGGATTGACATAACTAAAGCTATGTCTGATGCTTTTTCATTTTTATCTTGATTTTTTTGTCAAAATATGTTATAATATATAACATAAAGGGGGTGTAAGTGCCAAAAGATTGGACTGGTAACAAGAAAAGTATTTATGTGACCCTTGCTGCATCTTCTCACACAGATGAAGATAGAGAAGAAAATGATTATTATGCTACAGAACCAAAGGCTGTAGAATTATTACTAAGTTTGGAAACATTTAATAAAAGTATTTTAGAACCAGCTTGCGGTGAAGGGCATATAAGTGAAGTGCTTAAAAAACATGGGTATGATGTATTGAGTATGGATTTAGTAGATAGAGGGTATGGTGATTTGTACGAAGATTTCTTAAAAGTTGGTGGAACTTGGGATGGTGATATTATAACAAATCCCCCTTATAAGTATGCACAACAGTTTATAGAGAAATCATTAAGCATAATACCAGATGGTAATAAAGTAGCCATGTTCTTGAAAGTACAATTTCTTGAAGGGAAAGAACGTAAAAATTTATTTATTAAAAATCCCCCTAAAATAGTATATGTATCAAGTTCACGTTTAAGGTGTGGTAAAAATGGAATATTTGAGGGGAGTAGTGCTGTAGCTTATTGCTGGTATATTTGGGTTAAAGGGTATAAAGGTGACACAATCATTAAATGGTTTAATTAAGGAGGTAGTATGAAACATAATACAAGAATGGATATTGGGGATTATATTAAAACTATATAGGGAAATAATAAATGAAATACTTATAAACAATAGGGATACAGATAAATTATTATCTGAGGTGTGATATGAAACTTAAAGAATTGTCTATACGAATAAAACCATCAAAAGAAATAAAAGGGTATGATGCAGTAAATATAAAAATAAATATTGATGGGCAGGAATTAGAATCAAATGAATTGATACGTGAAAATGATTTTGAAAGTAGATTTGATTTCTTCCTATCAACTGTAAAGAAAGAAGTAATAAGATTAGTAAAAGAAAGGGAAGATGATTATGTCTGAAAACTTTTCTGCATCTCTGTCTGAAAATATATTAACACTTTTAGTATTTAATGATACTAAAATAGCAACATTAGTATCTAATATTGAAGTAGGACACTTTGAAAACATATACTATAAGACTATTGCTGATAAGGCAATAGATTTTTATAAAGGGTTTGGAGAATCACCAAAAGAACATATTGCAGATTTATTGGAAAAGGAATTAAATAGTGAATCCAATGGTGATATATATAAAAAGATATTAAGTAACTTATATGATAATAGTAATTCCATTAATGTAGATTATGTATTAAATGAATTAGAAAGATTTATAAAAGTACAGACATTAAAGAAATCTACTAAAAAAGTAATGGAATTATTACAGTATGGAAAAGTAGAAGAAGCGGAAGATGTATTAAGTAATTCTAAGAAGTCATTAGTTACAACGTTTGACCCTGGAATTATATTCAATGTAAATAATGAAGAAATATTTAACTCAATAGATACGTTTGAAGAAGACTTAATTTATACAGGTATAGAAACTTTAGATACTCTTGAACATGTGCCAACAAAGAAAGAACTGTATACATTTGTTGCCCCCCCATCAAGAGGTAAAAGTTGGTTTTTAATTCATATAGCTAAATTTGCTTTATTGCAAAGAAAAAAAATACTACATGTTACCCTTGAAATGGGGGAAAAAAGATTAATACAAAGGTACTTCCAAAGTCTATTTAGCTTATCTTCAAAGATTAGTGATTTACAAGAATACAATGCTGTATTTGAAACTGAAAAAAATGGAGAACTATATAGAATTAATTTTTCAAAAGTACCAAAAGTTAAAACTTTAAGGGATGAAGGAATTATACCATACCTTAAAGAAAGGATGGAAAAAACTTTAAGACCTACAACAAATTTAGTAATTAAAGAATTTCCTACAGGCAGTCTTTCCATTAATGGTTTAACAAGATATTTAGATAACCTTGAAACATATCATAATTTTATACCAGATATTATCTTAGTGGATTATCTTGATTTAATGGATATAGACCCTGAAAGATTAAGGATAGATTTAGGTAGAACTTGTGTGGAATTAAGAGGTATAGCAGTAACAAGGAATATACCTGTTGTAACTGTAGCACAAACTAATAGGACAGCAGAAGGACAGGTATTAATAACAAGGAAAAATTTAGCAGAAGATTTTAGTAAAGTTAAAACATCTGATGTATTGATTATATATAATCAGACAGCAGAAGAAAAAGCAAGAGGGTTGGCAAGACTTTATATTGATAAAGGAAGAAATGGCAGGGATGGGGATGTTATATTGATATCACAAAACTACAGTATAGGGCAATTTGCTTTATCAAGTGTTAAGATTAATAATTCTTATTGGGATGTTTTAAATAAAAAAGAGGTTACTAATGTCTAATCTATTTATTACAGCAGACACCCACTTTGGGCATGAAAATTGCATACGCTATGATAATAGACCATTCAAGAACTTAGAACACATGGATTCTGAGTTAATAAGAAGATGGAATGCACGTGTTAAACCATTTGACCAGATTATTATAGCAGGTGATTTTATGTTCCATAATACTGCCAATGGTAAGAAAGGTGAAGGTACTACAAAAACACCATATGACTATATCAAGCAACTAAATGGTATAAAGTATTTTATTAGGGGAAACCATGAAAAGTCTAATTTCAATGTTGTTAGGGTAAGAGGATTGGAGTTATCTATATCAAACAAAGATATATGGGTAACACACAGACCACAGGATATGAGGTTAGAATATGAAATTAATCTTGTTGGGCATTCTCATTCAGTATTTAAGTTTAGGAAAATAAATACAGGTGAGAAGATAGTTTATATGGTGAATGTGGGTGTTGACCAATGGGATTATTACCCACAAAGAGTTACAGATATTTTAGGGTTTATTGAAAGGGAAAAGAGAAAATAAGAATGTTAAATCCAGAAATAATAAATAATTTCTTAAATAGAAAATTAGATAGCTGGGAATGGCTAAAAGATATAAAAAGAGATAAACTCGAAGAAGAAGTATCTTTAGACTTTAAAACCACCCCCTATACACACCAATTAGCAAGTATGGTAGCTGGTAAGTATAATGATAACTTCTTGTATTTATTAGAGATGGGGGCTGGGAAAACGAAAATAATACTTGATTTACTTACCTATAGAAAAAATGAATGGAAGAAGGGTTTGATACTATCGCCTAATGTTTCTACTGTATATACGTGGGCTGATGAATGTGAAAAACATTCTAATTTAAGTTATACTATTCTAATGGGTACAAAAGCTGAAAGAGAAAGTTTGTTAGGAACAACTGACACTGACTTATATTTCTTAAATTATACAGGATTATTACTTTTATTAACTAATGGGAAAGATGGTAAATGGGTTAAAGATGATAAAAAAATAAAAAAGTTTTGTAATATGTTTGATGTTATTGTGTGGGATGAAATACACAAAATGAAAAATAGTCAATCATTATCTTTTAAGATATGTAAAAGTTTAGCTAAAAGTATACCTTTAAAATATGGTCTTACGGGTACACCATTAAATAGAGACCCTATGGATTTATGGTCTATCTTCTATTTAATAGATGGTGGTGAAACACTTGGTGAAACAAAAGGTATGTTTGCAGAAGCTTTATTTTCCAAAAAGATAAACCACTGGGGTGGTGCTGATTTTAAATTCAAAAAGAAATATACTAAGTTATTAAATTCATGGATATCTAATAAATCTTTACGATATAAAGAAGATGAAATATTAGATTTACCAAAAAAGATTTTTGTAAAACAAAAAGTTTTATTATCTGATGAAGCTATTGATGATTACTTTTCTACTGTTAAAGAATTCAATTCTTCAAAAAATATAGAAGTAAAACAAAATAGTTTTGAAAAGTTAAGACAAGTATGTTCTGGTTTTATTACATTTAAAAATGAAGAAGATGAAAAATCAGCAATAGTATTTAAAAACATTCCAAAGCTTGAAGCTTTAGTTGAATTGATTGTAGGCACACCAGAAGATTCAAAAGTGGTAGTATTTCTTGACCATATAATAGCTGGTGATATAGTATGTGATAGGTTGAAGAAAGAAAAGATAGGATTTGAAAGATTGTATGGTGGAACTAAAGATAAAATAGGGGCTGAAAGAAACTTTAAAACAAATCCAAACTGTAAAGTGTTAGTTGCTAATACTAAAAGTGCTGGGATAGGTCTAAATCTACAATATGCTAACTATGTAATATTTTATGAACTTCCTATGAGTTCTATAGATTATAAACAAGCATTGAAGAGGGTGCATAGAAGTGGACAGACTAAAAGAGTATATATTTATTCTTTAATCACTAAAGATTCTGTTGAAGAAAAAATAGAAAAATATTTACGTGAAGGGAAAACTGTGTTCAAAAACTTGATAGATGCTAAATTATAGGGGGGTATGTATGTTGTTTGAAGGATATTTTCAAAAATTATGTGAAAATGGACATTTAACGCATGAGGATGTTTATACCACAGAATCTAATATTTGCCCCAAGGTGTGGCGGAGAATTTGTATATACCAATTTGGTTGACACAACAAATGGTTCATATGATAATGAGGGTAATAGAATTGATGGTGCAAAGATTTTTAAAATAAAAAAGATACGAACATGTGGACATTGTGGTTCAGTATTAGAAGTAATATATAAACAACCTAAGAGGAAAAAATGCCAGAAAAACTAATTGATGATTGGAAATATGCAATAAAAAAATTAGCCTATTCTTTTGACCCAGCACATGCTGATGATTTAATTAATCTTGGATATATGGTAGTAATAGACAATATAGAAGATTATGATGAAGATAGAGCACAGCTATCTACTTTTATTTTTAATAAAGTAAAGTGGGCAATGAGTGATTGGGTAAAACAGTATGATAGAAACAATAAATATAAAGATACTGAAGTATCTATTGATGATGTAGTAAATATTTTAAGGGAAGATAATCCAGAAGATTTAATAATAAATAGAGAAAAGACTGGTGAACTTCTAAAAGGATTAGATTCTTTGACAAAACGTGAACAGGATATTTTAAGACTTATTTACTGGAATGGTATGTCATATTTAGAAGTTGCATCTGTATTAAATATATCTGAATCACGTGTTGGTCAAGTGCATAATAAAAGCCTAAAGAAGTTGAAAAAGGTATTAACTAATGAATAAAGACAATATAGTAGAAATACTAAAAGCATATAATATCCCATATGCACTTACTGGAAAAAATGTATCTAAAGGGTATATAGGATTAAATTGCCCATTTTGTGGTGATGATGATAATTTCCATTTAGGTATTAATCCTGAAAAGAATTTCTTTGCTTGTTGGCGTAATAATGAACATCGTGGTAATATTGTAAAATTATTTATGGAAGTATTGGGGTTCACTGAAAAAGAAGTTAAACTTTTATTATCATCCTATGATTTTTCAGTTGACTTTTCTGATAAAATATGTTATAATAAAGAAAAGGTTGTAGGAAAGAAAGAAATTATAATGCCTGAAAACTTTCATAAAATATCATATTCTGATATTGCAACAAGACCTTTTTACCACTATCTGATAAATCGTGGATTTAGTGATATAGATAAAATGGTTGATATGTATGATATTAGGTGTTGTATATCAGGTGAATGGCAAAATAGAATAATATTTCCTATTTATAATAATAATCAATTAGTGACATGGGTTGGAAGAAGTATAGAATCAAATCCGTATTTACGGTATAAGGATTTAGCTAAAGAAGAATCGGTACAATATGCAAAACACTGTTTATACAATTTAGATAATTTGAAAGGGGGTAAAATATTATTCATATGTGAAGGTATATTTGATGCTTTAAAAATAGATTTTTATACACCTAAGTCTATACAAGCTACATGTATATTTACTACATCTATGAGGACTGAACAGATTAGTTTATTAGCACAGATTAATCAACTATATGATAAAGTAATTGTACTGTTAGATACTGGTGTGGAATATCAATCTATTACACTATCAGATAAGTTATCTTTTATGCCTAACGTACTGTTAAAGTTATTTATGTTTAAGGGAAAAAAGGATGCAGGAGAATTAACACAAGAAGAAGTAATGGATTATATATCTAAGGAGTTTGCATGGTAGTTCATGGTATAATTTGTCCAGAATGTCATAGCTTTGTATTTTCTAGAGATAGGCATGATTTTAGATACTGCTTTTGTCAAGAGTGTTTTGTAGATGGTGGAATGTTGTATCTTAGGTATGGAAGTAGTGATATTGTAAAAGTAGAAACTGCATCTAAGGATATAAAAGAATTATATCCAGAATTTATAGGATGTTCTGATAAAGACATTTTGAAAGCTTTATATGTTGACTACTGTACTTATACTGATAAGTATGGATTGATAAGAGGTGATTATGGGACGAAGAAAAAAAGAAGAAAAAATGGAACTAGAAGAAATTCCAATACTAGAAAATCCAAGTAAGAAATTTTGTTTGAATTGTATGAATAGTGATATTAGGATAATTAAAGACACACTTAATGAAGCTGTGACTCTTTTATATTACATTGCTGATAAGAATGGCATAAAAAAAAGTAGTTTCGCTAAAACTTGTAGTGAATTAAAGAAATGGTTAAGAAAAAAATGAAAAGACCTAAACTTGGAATTGAGTTTGCTTTGATTTCACAAAGAAATAGAATTTTTGTAGACAAGAAGAAAAAGGCAAATAAGGAAAAGTGCAGGAGGAAAAATGTTAAACTGGGAGAATAATAGCTTAGTAAAGAACATATGTTTCAGAATATGTTATACAAATCTATGGAGGGTGAAACCATTATGTATTGACTTGGATGACTTAATGCAGGAATGTTGGATTGTATACCACACATGTGTTGATAAGTATAGTAATGTAGAAGATGCTCAATTTGTGGCTTTATTGAAACGTAGTGTAAATAATATGATAAATGATTTATCAGTTAAGGCTAGTAAATATAATGAAGCACATGAATATTTTGAAGATTTGGAAACAGATAGTGTTTTTGATTTGGAAAAAGAAGCAGACTTTAGAATAAAGAGGGCATTAGCCCCACAAATTATAAGGGATGTTATCACATTCTTATCTACTACTGATGTAAAAAGAAAAGGGTGGAGTAAGAATAAAATGCTGAAGAAGTTATTTGGGTATAATAATCTTATACAAGTTACTAAAGACTATATAAAGGGGTAATATTATGACACAGTTGATTTCATTATTTGTTCAGTTAGTAGCAATGTTGATAGAAGCGACTATTGTACGGTTAATGTGGAATCTGATACTACCTGAATTATTTGATTTTCCGACTATAGATTTTTTGCAATCTTTCGGGTTACTGCTTATATCCAACTGTCTATTTAAAAATACACTAGCAAAAGTAAGGGGGGAAGAATAATGAATGGTAAAGTAGCTAAAAGAATGAGAAAACTTTTTCCACCAGAAGAAATCAGAAAGTATAATGTAATTACCACAGAAAAAGAAACTACAGTTAATAAGGA
>Ga0255341_1005233_pt1 | contig 12963 bp, 8 predicted proteins | sample wastewater_treat_8_FD_192418 | JGI IMG/M metagenome (GOLD analysis project Ga0255341, IMG submission 192418) | Wastewater microbial communities from Lulu Island WWTP, Vancouver, Canada - plant12 | ecosystem: Engineered > WWTP > Wastewater > Unclassified | place: Canada: Vancouver, British... | reverse complement strand
CTTCTGTAGCAGCTACCGCAATAGCTATTTTAGCTATTACCTTATAAAAATGCCAAAAAAACTAACCGCTAAAATTCAACAACTTAATCCAAAACTATCTCAATTCAGTAATTCCTTTTCCCAATGCATTTTCATAGAACCGGAAACCCAGGAAATATTACTAAAAAAGGGAACCATTTATGCAGTTTTTGAAATAACAGGAGATTCAAATTTTAATACTGAATTTGTCGACAAAGTAATCAGTGATACTCTACGCGATTCTTATTATCAATCTGAAAACATATCCCCCGTACAATCAATGGAAAAAGCAATCTCGGAAATCAAAGAAAGAGTACTTCAACTTTCAAGTGACGCTCTTATCTCCAGCACCGGCAACATAGTTTTAAATTTCGTTTCTGCAGTTTTATGGGGAAATGTTCTATATGTCGTCAAGTACGGAGAAATAGAGGCATATACAATGACCGAGGGCAAAGCAGTCTCTCTAAAAACTATATCGGAAGGAAATTTTTCATCTTTTTCCAAACTGGTAGATGAAGACGATATTTTCATTTTTTGTACAAAATCTTTCTTTGAAGAATTTCCACCGGAAAGACTCTTAAACGCAAGTATTTCTGAAGGAAATCTAAATCCTAATCAAAGCTGCTTACTTATGAAGCTTATATTGGATACAAAAATTCCTCAAAATGAAGAAATTGACCTTGGTTTAGGGAATGCTTTAGCTAAGAGTCAGCAGAGAGAAACAACCGACAAAATATTAAAAGTGTTAAAAAACACACAGGCATTTATTACATCCGGTGCAAAGAAAATAGGATATTTTCTCAACCCTCTGTGGGAGAAAATAAATAAAGCAACAGGAAAAATTTTCAAAAAGAGAAAAGCTGTTCTTTTTACAAGGAAAATAACCCAAATAGGAGAAGAGAAAAACAAAAAGACAAAGGGGTGGTTATTTTTAAGTCTAATTACTGTTCTACTTGCAATATCAATCTTCTACACACTTAAACCAACAATTTTTAAGGAAAAAAAGGAAAATATGGAAGAAGAAAAAACTGAAAAGAGCACCGAAATTCCGGAAGAACAGCAAATTATCACAGAAGACAGGTCCAAAGACGAAGAATATAAAATACAAAGGGTCAATCCCGAAGTCTTCTATGATATAAAAATTACTGATTTAGACGCCAACCCAAGCGAAGTGCAAATAGTAGGGGATAAACTAGTAACGGTTGATAAAAATAGCGGAAAAATCTATTATTCCACCGTTGATAATCCGAATTTCTCCACAGATAAAAACAGTTTTATTGGAATAAGATCTCTTGCTGAATCGGACAATTTACTATCTTTTTTAGATAATGAAGGTTACAAAACTTACAATGTAGAAAACTCTCAGGTTGAAGACTCTTTTGAGATGAGTTCCGTAACAACAGCCTATCCTTATTACGGGTATATCTACACAATATCCGGGGACATCTTAACCAGAAACTCCATAAAAGAGGACGGGTCCCTAGACGGAATTCTTTGGGGACAAAATCAAGATTTTAGAAACGCTAAATCTATGGCTATAGCTTACGACATATACATAATTAAAGAAAACGGAGAGTTGGTCAGTTATTCAAACGGCTTAAAAACGGACTTTGAGGTATCGGGTTTAGAAGAACCTTTTAAAAACCCCGTGAAAGTTGTTACCAATATAGACTTTTCAAATATCTATGTCGCAGATGCCGGAAAAAACAGGATAGTAGTGGTAAATAAAGAAGGGGAGTTAATTAAACAATTTAAAAATGACGATGATTCCTTGTGGAGAGATATCAGAAGCATTTCCGTAACAGCAGATGAAAAAAATATCTTCGTACTTGATTCCAACAAAATATACAAATTAAACACAGAATAAAAACTTAACTTATTTAATTTTTCTGCTAAAATATCACGGTCAATAAAATATGCAAATAGAGGCACAAAAGAGAGAAACTCTCGGAAAAAAAACTAAACACATTAGAAAAGAAGGTAAAATCCCGGCTGTGGTGTTTGGAAAAGATATGAGCTCCACAAATATATCACTAGATTACAATACCTTTGACAAAGTCTATAAAGAGTCTGGTGAAACGGACCTTATAGATATAAAAATTGGAGATAAAAAAATTAAGGTTTTAATAAAAGATGTCCAACTCGATCCTATAAGCGGAAGAATATCACATGTGGGATTTTATAAACCCGATCTTACAGTTAAAACGGAGGCTGAGGTTCCTGTAGAAATAGTAGGTGAAGAAAATAACGAGCTTATAAAATCAAAAGTCGCTCTTGCTCTTCAGTTAATACAGGAAATAAAAGTAGAAGCTCTTCCGGAGGATATTCCGCACAGCTTTATTGTTGACGTCTCTAACCTAAACAATATTGGTGATAGTGTATCCGTATCCCAATTAAACTACGACAGAGAAAAAGTATCCATTCCCGAAATTGATCCCGAAGAAATGGTGGTAAGAATTGAGGAAGTAAAAGTAGAAGAGGAAGAGGTAGAGGAGGTCTCAGAAGAAGCGGCCATCGCAGATCTGGAGGCAACCGCAGAGAAGCCTGAAGAAGAAGACCAAGAAGAATCAAACGAAAAATAATATTACTCCGGCCACTTCTGTTGAACCAAAAGATCGGGTTCTCCATCAAATTTCGGAATATTTTCCCAAATAGCTTCGGTAACAAAGGGCATAAAGGGGTGAAGCAATACCAATCCCTTTACAAACACATGTCTTAAAACAGATAAGGATACGGTTTTTTGATTTCCATCTAAACCCTTAACATGTTCTATATACTTATCAGCTACTTCGTGCCACATAAACTGATAGATCATTTCGGCGGCATCGGCAAAACGATACCTTTCCAAAGACGCGGTTACACTTGATATAAGTTTTTTCATTTTTTCTAACATCTCTTGATCAAAATCACCTAACGAAATATTTAAATTCTCATCGAAATAAAAATTCTCTCCGTGACTATTTTCCATCATGATGATCATAAAACGCGCCATGTTCCACAACTTGTTAGCAAAATTCCTGTAAGCAATCACCTTATCTTTGGGAAACGCAAAATCCCTTCCATTTACCGTACCCGATATTAAACCCATTCTTAAAGCATCGGCGCCGTACTCGTCAATATAATCCAAGGGATCAATCACATTCCCGAGAGATTTACTCATCTTTTTACCATCTAAAGCTCTAACCAAACCATGAAGATAAACATCCTTAAAAGGAGGTTGTCCTGTCAAATAAATTCCGAACATCATCATTCTTGAAACCCAAAATCTAATTATCTCCCAACCGGTTTCCATCACCGAAGTAGGATAAAAATATTTAAAATCTTCCGAATCGGGATATCTAAGAGTAGCCAGTGGCCAGTGACCTGACGAAAACCATGTATCAAAAGTATCAGTTTCCTGAAGAAGACGTTCTCCGTCAGGTTGCACATGAAATCCGGCATCTTTCGGCGCAATTAAACTTTGCAGTCCTTCCTTTATTTCTTCAAATGAATAATCACGTAACAAATCTCCGATTTTTCCTGCGATTCTATTACCGTCAGCGTTTAAGAAAGTTACTTGAATGCTCGGATTTTCATCCACATCGTACCAAACCGGTATTCTTATTCCCCAAACAATCTGCCTGGATATTGGCCAATCCCGCATTTCTTCCATCCACTTTGTGTAGGTAATTTGCCTCCACTTAGGAAAGATTCTCACATCACCGTTTAAAACAGCATCCAAAGCAGGTTTTTTTAATGAATCGACTTTTACAAACCAGTTGGGAAAAACAGTAGGCTCTATTTCATGACCGCCTTTATAACAAACGGCAACGGAGTTATTGTAATTTTCGTCAATTTTTTCTATCATACCCATCTCCTCAAGATCTTTTACGACAGCTTTTCTAGCTTCTGAAACGTCCATACCGCAATATTTACCTGCCTTTTCATTCATTTTTCCATCAATACCAATCACGCTTATAACCGGAAGTTTATGTTTTATTCCTATCTCGTAGTCGTTCTTATCGTGCGCCGGCGTGATCTTTAAAACACCTGTTCCAAAGGACATGTCCACATAAGAATCAGCGATAACGGGAATAGAAAATTTTCCAAGCGGATCAAAGTACTCAATCTCTTTTCCCACATAATTTTTATACCTCTCATCGTTGGGATTTACCGCTAAAGCGACATCTCCGAATTTTGTCTCCGGTCTGGTAGTGGCAACAACTAACGGACCATATTTTATGTAGTAAAGACTACTTATTTTATCTTTGTGTCTTATTTCCAAATCCGCAAAGGTAGTTCCGCATTTAGGACAGAAATTCACTATGTAGTCATCCCTGTATACTAATCCTTCCGAAAGCATCTTCCTGAACGTGGAATAAACTATTTTTACAACACTCTCATCTAAAGTATAAGTATAGCGGGTCCAATCTAAGCCGGGTCCCATTCTTTTCATTTGATTTTCTATAACCCCTTTATTAGCTTCAACAAAATCCCAAATCTCCTTGTACAAGGAGTCCCTGTCGTAATCAAATCTTGATTTTCCCTGATTTTTCAAAAACCTTTCAAAAACCACTTGGGTTTCAAAACCCGCATGATCCGTGCCGGGCAGCCAAAGAGTAGAATATCCTTGCATTTTTTTCCAGCGAATTAAAATATCTTCTACGGCAAGCATTAAGACATGTCCGGTATGTAATTTCCCATTAGCGTTGGGCGGAGGAAGAACTATTGTAAAAGGTTTTTTGTCAGAGTCTATTTTGCCAACAAACACGCCCGAATCTTCCCATTTTTTTTCTATCTCGGGTTCTTGTGTTTTATGATCATATTTTTTATCCACGAAAATAAGATACCAAAAAAATACTGCCATTACAATAAAAAAACACTAAATCCAATACTTGTGATAGAATCGATGTATATGCGCTACTCCAAAATGATCGGAAAAACAAAAAAACAACCTCCAAAAGACGAGGAAAGTATAAGCGCACAACTTTTATTAAGAGGGGGCTTTATACACAAGGAGATTGCCGGAGTATATACGTTTCTACCTCTTGGATTAAGAGTACTAAATAAAATAGTACAGATCATAAGAGAAGAGATGGTAGCAATAGGTGGGCAAGAGATGTCTCTCACAGCACTGCAGAATCCCGAAGTATGGAAAAAGACGGGTAGATATGATGACGCTGTTGTAGATATTTGGTTCAAAACAAAATTCAAAAACGGAACCGAAACTTGCCTTGCCATCACACACGAGGAACCGCTAACTAACTTAATGATACAGCAAATAGAATCGTACAAAGACCTACCGATTTATGCTTTTCAATTCCAAACAAAATTTAGAAACGAAATAAGAGTAAAGGGCGGATTATTAAGAGTGAGGGAATTCTTGATGAAAGATCTGTATTCTTTTGATAAAACAAAAGAAGAACATGAAAAATATTATGAAAAAGTAAGACAGGCATACATGAAAATATGGGACAGGGTCGGTATAGGAAATGAAACTTATTTAACATTCGCAAGCGGAGGTAGTTTTAGCAAGTTTAGTCACGAATTCCAAACAATATGCGGAACAGGGGAGGACACTATATACCTAGATAGAGAGAAAAAAATAGCTGTAAACAAAGAGGTGTACAACGATGATGTGCTGGAAGAGCTTGGTATACGAAAAGAAAATCTAGAAGAAGTAAAAGCGATAGAAGTAGGCAACATATTTCCTTTAGGAACAAGGTTTTCAGAGGCATTAGGTCTTTACTATACAGACGAGAGTGGAAAAAAGAAGCCGGTAGTGATGGGAAGCTACGGTATAGGACCCGGAAGGGTTTTAGCAACTATAGTGGAATTAAAACACGATGAAAAAGGAATAATATGGCCAAAAAACGTATCTCCTTATCAAATAATGCTCATCGGGTTAAATCTTGAGAAACATGAAGTAAAAAAACAAACAGAAGAGCTTTATGAAAAACTTTTATCTGAAAATATAGATGTTTTGTACGATGATAGAGAAGACATAACAGCAGGACAAAAATTTGCAGATTGCGATTTAATAGGAATTCCGTATAGAGCAGTAATATCCCAAAAAACAAAGGGGCTGATAGAGCTCAAAAAAAGAAATGAAAAAGAAAGCAGTTTGGTTTCCTTCGAAGAGTTGCTAACACAAATAAAATAACGCTGCAAAAACAATAAGCAAACACCTTACCAAAAAAACAATATAACCATAAAATAATTACCAAAAAAGAAAATTAAAACTTATCCATAATGCCAAGAGATGCATCTGGCTGAATAGATTCGAGGCTGATGTGGTCATACTTCTCCTGCTCGCTTGCGTACATAAAGTACGCTGCGCTCGCAATGTAAACTGCATTATCAGTGCACAACCTCAAAGAAGGAGCATGAAACGAAATTCCTAACTCTTCACAACCTTTTAAAACACTTTCCCTAAGGGAAAGATTCGCAGACACACCTCCTCCAAGAAGAACCGATCTCACATTATATTTTTTTGCGGCTTTTATAGTTTTTTTAGAAAGAACGTCTACTACAGCATTTTCAAACTCACAGGCAATAACTTCTGCCGGATATTTATTTTCATCCACTAACCTTTTTACAGCTGTTTTAAGACCCGAAAAAGAAAAATCAAAGTTATCCTGATCTAACATAGGCCTTGGCAGGACTCCTTTTAAAGAATTAAATTCACACTCCCGAGCTTTCTTAGAAAGAACAGCGCCTCCCAAGTATTGAGAAAACCCTAGCAATCTGGCAACTTTATCGTAAACCTCTCCGGCGGCATCATCTAAAGTACCCCCAACATACTCAAAATCTCCGTGATCACGGACTACAACCAAATCGGTGTGGCCGCCGCTAACTAAAAGAGCGATAGAGGGAAACTCGATTATGCCGCGTTTTTCATATTTTTCATTTTCATTAGAAGACTCTTTCAAAAAATTTCCGTAAACATGACCAACCAGATGATTAACAGGAATAAGAGGTTTATTAAGGAACAGCGCCAACGCCTTTGCGGATTCAACACCAACTATCAAAGAACCGATCAGTCCGGGCCCTACTGTAACAGCAACAGCGTCTATATCCTTATAACAATCATCAATTTCTTTGTAATTCATCAAACTTTGATATTTTTCAAAGCATTGGGAAATAACAGGGGTTATAAACTCTACTTGTTTTCTTGCCGCAACTTCGGGAACTATTCCTCCCGTTTTTTCATGGAACTCTTTTGAAGAGGCAACAACACTACAAATTTCCTCCACACCGTCTTTTACTACGGCGGCGGCTGTTTCGTCACAGGATGTTTCTATTCCGAAAATTGTCATTGTGGAAATAATATCAAAATATTCGCAAAACGCATCAACGATCTTTTCTTAAAACCAAATTCTAACAACTATCGACTGGAAAGAGTTGCCTTACAGGCCTTCAGTGCGTCCTCAGAGCTTGCTTCTCCTGAAAGCACTGCATTGACCGCTTTTCTAAGAGCTTCTACTTCTTTTGTGTTTCCTGACCTTGCCGCAAAATAATTTCCTTTAGCAAAGGGGGCGGTATCCAGCACGGGCTTAATGTACATCGAAGCAGGGCTTACCCCAACCTGAGTCACTAAATTGACTGATGCAAAAGGAGCTCCAAACGGTCTGTACTTAGAAGCTTCGCTAAAAAGAAGTAGCTCCTGGTTATCTTGAGAAATAAAATTTATAAATCTCCATGCTTCTTTTTTATTAGAGGATGATTTAGGAACAGCGTACATCCAAAAACTTCCCCAAGAAACGGGGTTTTCGGCAACAGCCTGAGGAACAGGAGCTACACCTATATTCATTCCCGGGTTTGCTCTAACTATATCAAGCAAGTTCCATGTCGGAACAAATATCATGGAAACTTTTCCTGCAGAAAATGCCTTGGAAGCCTCAGGAAAAGAGGTACTCCAAACACCATCAGATTTTAAAAAAAGCACATAAAAAGACAGCGCGTCCTGAGCGGCCCTGCTGTCTAATCCGGAAGGCACAGAAACACCTGCTTGTGCAAACATTAAACCGAGGATATCGGAAAAAAAGTCTATGTTATCAGCGGCTCCCATGGCCGCACCGGCCCTAACAAACTCCCCCTCATCCGACTTTACTGTAAGAGCTAGAGCGATTCTTCTGAACTCTTCCCAAGCAGTTGGCGGAGTTACTTGGTCAATTTCATCAAAATGATCTTTGTTATAAACCAAAACTAAACCATCATGGTGCGCCGGAACAGCATAAATTTGAGAATCAATAATCCCGCTCTCCACAGCAACAGGGTAAAAGCGCTGACTATACTCCTGAGGACTTAGCATATCGGAAGGCATTGGTTCTAAATAATCTTTAATATACGGAACCCAGCTATTGTGAACAAGAACTATGTCCGGCGTACCACCTTGCTGCAACCTCGTAACCAACGTTTCTTTATATTGATCAGGTTTTGTTATAGATCTATCATCGTAGTTTATCGTTACGTTGGGATTCTGACCTTGATACTCTTTTATAACGGCGTCCATAATATCAGGACTTTCCCAAAGACCCCACATACTCAAAGAGACAGGTTGAGATGATGAACCGGATCCTCCGGAACCCTTAGTTAAATATTTTCCTATCAAAGGAATATCAGCCACAGTACAGGCTGTAAGAAAAAATGGAATTAATAGTAATAATATGGCAGTAGCAATTTTGTTTTTCATCTCATTAATTATATACACACATTAAACTCAATTCCAATATCATTGAAGCCCCAGACCCAAAACGATCCAAAATAAAAGAAGCGTCTGATGAATAGTAATAAAGTAATGGTCAAAACTTCCTAGCAAAAGAATTTGTAGAAAAGATATTAAATAAATATGAAAATAACTTGAATTTATAAAGTTTCGTGCACACTCCCGAATTAAGAGAGCAAAGAAAATCAGCGAAAAAACACCGCCTTCCGAAAAGAGAAGAAGAAATATATTATGAACAGGTTGAGAAAATCTTAAATCAGTTCCCGCATAATTGTACTCATCAATAAAAATAGTAGAGTTATTAAAACCGACACCAAATAAAAAGTTGTTTTCAATCATTTTGTAAGAGGCTGCAACAAGATTTGCTCTTCTTGATATACTTTTATTTTCAGTATCGGTTAAACACGAGGATAGCGGCAATAAAAGGGACAGCACCACTGCAAAATAAACTAAAAAAACAGCTTTTTTCTTTCTATTTTTAATTTCTCCGGGATCCTTAACAAATAATAGGTGCAAAAAAACTCCAAACAAAAACACTGCCCAAGAGATTTTACTAAAAGTAAAAAGTAAGGCAACACATCCAAACAAAAAAGGAATCCGATAAAATTTACGATTTTTCAAAAATGAAAAGACCCACACTAGAACTATACTTAAATAACCGCCGAAAATATTCGGATGCCTAAAAAGTCCATAGGAAGGTACAACCCCTTTTCCAAAAAATGATTCTTTTGGCACTCCGTATGTTGCAGAGGAATACGGCTGCTCTCCAAAAACAAGATAATTGTCAAACACAGATCCCTTTTGAACAAATTGTGCAATTCCTAAGATGCTTACTAGCAACAAGGATAAAGAAAAGATATTCAAAATTCTAAAAAAATAAGTTTCAATAGGAATTTCTACTAAAGAATAAATAAAAAGCAAAAAATATAAAAACAATCTCAACCATGCGTAAATAGACGGGACAAATCTGGCAGAATTCAAAGTTGATAAGAATAAGGAAAAAACAAATAGGGTAGAGTATTGAACATGCCGCTTCTTAAGTAAATCTCTTTCACAGAATACTCTCTTTAAACCTCCGCTAAGTATCCAAAAAAATATAATTAAAATGACAAGTATGTCCTGAACAAATATGGTCGGTACAAGGTAATCAACTAAAACCCCGCCCACATATGAGTCAAAAATTTCAAAATGTTTTCCTAAATTAACAGGAAGTATAAATAAAAGAACAAAGTAAAGGAATTTAGAAATTTTAACTAATTTAGTTTTTAAAAACATTATAAATTGGGGGCAGTTTTTATTTTCGTTGCTTCTCTTATCAAAAATAATTATATCCTAATTACCTTGGGTTTTTAATCCTGAGTTTTCCACATTGTTTTTCATTTTATTTCTATATTAAAAATAAGAGGACGTAATAGTAGGAGATGTTGATATGTTGAGAAGATTGTCAAATCCTGTTCCTATACCGATTATGTTTGTTTTATTTTGTGGATAAACTAATTTATTGCTGTTGAGGTTTTTAAACACCTATTATTTTTATATTGTCCGATGTTGTGGATTTCTAACCCGTTGAAAAGTTCTCTTAAGGTGTGGATATCTGTGTGGATAAGATATGCTGGTTATGCACATGCTTTTGTGGTCACATCGGTTCTCCACATAACCCACTCCCTGTTTTGTTGACTGACTTTTTGTTAGCTGTTGAAAATTATTTGTTTAACGTTCACAACATCTTGCGTGATCTTCCCCGTCTCTGCAATTTCTTCTTGAATCTTGTCCACCCCGTACATAACCGTGGTGTGATCCCTGCCTCCTAAAAATTCTCCTATTGAGGTAAAAGGCATGTCTGTCATTTCCTTCATTAAATACATAGCAACCTGACGTGGTATAACAAGCTCCTTGTTCCTTCTTTTTCCTTTTATATCCTGCATCTTTACAGAGTAATAAATGCATACCGCTTTTAGTATTTCGTTGATATTTACATTTTTTACAACCTTTTCTTTTACTGTAGCTCCGAGCGCTTTGGATGCGTTTTCTACGGTTAGCTCCGTTCCGGTAGCTTTTGCGTATGTAATCACTTGTAAATAAGCTCCTTCTAGTTCTCTTATGTTTGAGTCTACTTTTTCTGCGATGAAATTTAGAACATCGTCTGGTATGTTTTCATTGTCAGCGTCTCTTTTTGATCTCAAAATTGCGATTCTTGTTTCTACGTCAGGAGGTTGTATATCAGCTACGATGCCGCTACTGAACCTCGATGTTATTCTGTCTTCCAGACTCGTAAAGTCCTTAGGTGGCCGGTCTGATGTAATTACTATTTGTTTTCCCGCCATGTATAACGCATTGAAGGTATGAAAAAACTCTTCCTGAGTTGACTCTCTGCCTATGATGAATTGGACATCATCTATTAGTAAGACATCTGCTTTTCTGAACTTCTCTCTGAATTGGTTTGCAGTATATTTACCTTTTCCTTTTCCGCTTTGAATTGTTTCAATCAGTTCGTTGGTAAAGGCTTCCCCTGTAGTATAAACAACTCTCATTCCGGGCTTTGTTTCAATTATTTTGTTTCCTACGGCTTGAATTAAATGTGTTTTTCCAAGCCCGACTTTGGAATATATGAATACCGGATTGTAAAGTTCTCCGGGTTTTTCCGATATGGCTGAAGCAATTGCGTACGCCAAGTTGTTGTTTTTTCCCAGTACAAAATTTTTGAATATAAATTTTGGATTCAAGTTTGATCTAATACGTTTTTCTTCATGAAGAGTTTCTAAACTTTTTTGTTGTGAAAAAAGAGGACCCAGGCCATTTAAGTTCTCTTTTCCTTTCTCGCTTTTTTCGTTTGATACGGTAAATTCAACTTTCAATTTTTCCCCACCGACATTTTTTACTGCTTCTTTAACTATTTTTGCGTATTTTGTTTCCAGGTTTTTCTTTACGAAGTTATCCTCGCAAAAGATTTCTAATGTGTTGTTCTCTATGTTTACTCCCTTTGTTCGGGATATTATTGTTTTATAAATCATCGGAGATACTTCCAGCTCAATTTTTCCCAACATGGCCTTCCACATCTCTTTTGGATTATTATTTTGATTCATATTTAATTTTAAAAGCAAGTTTCACCAATTACCTTATTTTATGGGTCAGTGTCGTGGGTCAGAGAGGAGATTTCCTCGTTTTTTTGCAGTGTGAGTTAGAGTACACAAGTTATCCACAATTATCAAGCAATGTGGATTATACTGAGGGTGTTATGTTGTTGCTTTGTCTTCTTTTTTTATCCTCGACAGCTTCTCTCATCGATCTTGCTATGTATTCTTCCTGGGTTTCATCTAAACTTCCGGGATATGGCGTAAAATCGATGGATATCTCGAGATATTTTTCTCCGAAAAAAGACCTTCTTGTTTTTTGATCCCAAATTATTAATGTTCCAACACCTGCTTTTTCTGCGGATTGTGCGCCCGGGATTGAACTTTCAAAAGTCAGAGCTTCGCCCGCCTTTATTTTTAGTATTCTTAGTGCTTTTCTGTATATTTCCGGTGATGGTTTGGCTTTTCTTACGTCATCTTCGCAAAGAATTAAATCAAAGACATTTGCAATATCCAGTTTTTTTACAAGAACTTCTTCTATTTTTCTTGGAAGGTTAGTGAGAAGCCCGAGTTTGAAATTTCTTTCTTCTTTTAATTCATAAGAAAGTTCCCAAAAACCGTCTAAAGTCTCCGGATTAAAATTTTGATCATTAATTAATTCCAGATATGATTCTTGAGTTTTCTCCACCAAATCTTTTACATTAAATTTCCTTTCCAGTTTGTTGGCGTAGAGAAGTGATTCCCATATTTCCTTGAATGTGTATCCGTTTTTGCAGTAAGGATCGGGGTCAATGTATTCCAGATAGAGGGGCTCCATGACCTTCTTAAAGGCTTTTGTCTTTATACCATCAGTACTTTTGGTAATTGCACCTTCTAATTCAAAAAAAACTGCTTTTTTTCCTTCGAATAGTTTTTTATACATACTTACCAATCAGTCGGAAGTCTTTTTCCTTTCACTATCACAATTAGCAGATACACAATCGTTACCGGTCCCAAAAGCCAATTTACGGGAAACCAGTACCACTTATCGGTTCCTTTTATAGCTATAAAAACCGCATATATGAAACCGACTATAAGGTAGATGATCAAAAATAATTTGAGTCCCGACATAGTTTAATTTTATATCTAAATTAGATTCAACCCAATATTAAAATTATATAAATTTAA
>Ga0255341_1005232_pt1 | contig 12966 bp, 8 predicted proteins | sample wastewater_treat_8_FD_192418 | JGI IMG/M metagenome (GOLD analysis project Ga0255341, IMG submission 192418) | Wastewater microbial communities from Lulu Island WWTP, Vancouver, Canada - plant12 | ecosystem: Engineered > WWTP > Wastewater > Unclassified | place: Canada: Vancouver, British... | reverse complement strand
TAGCGATGGGAGCAAAGCGACGCGTTGGTATATAATGGGATTACGCTACGCTCCATCCCATTATATACCAACGCAAAAACCACAAAGTGTTCGAGAAAAATGTGTCAAGTAATATTGACAAGATCATTTATAATATCTTGGAGTTAAACTTTTGCATTTTGATTCAAACAAAACAAATCATCATATAGCCGGAATTATCCCAGTTCTAGTACAACTACAGACTTTGAAGGTATAATGCATTTTGTATCATTATTTATCAATTCCATATTTTTAAGCATGTCAATTTTTACATTATTGCTGTTATCGAAGGTGTTCATAGCGTTTATTTTATCTGCTGTCAACACCTTTCCGCTGACGCTGTTTACCTTTTTCCCTCTTATTTCAATATTGATTTCCTTATCCTCAAAAGGATTGAGATTGCAAACGGAAACATGAATTTGTCCTTCATCATCCACGGAGGATGAAACGTTGATCTCGGGGATCTTTTCTCCGTCATAAAGGTAATATGTATTTTCAAAGTCAATAGACAAGAGCTGTGCATTCTGATGCACCTTATACATATCATAAACATGATATGTAGGTGTTAAAAGCATTTTATCACCTTCGGTAAGAATAACCGCCTGAAGAACATTGACTAACTGGGCTATGTTTGACATTTGAACTCTATCGCAGTGATTATTGAAAATATTTAAGTTTATGCCTGCTATCAAAGCATCCCTTAATGTATTTTGCTGATAAAGGAAGCCTGGGTTGGTACCCGGTTCCACATCATACCATGCACCCCATTCATCTACAATCAAACCAACCTTCTTTTCAGGATCATACTTATCCATAACTGTACTATGCCTTGTAACCAGTTCTTCCATAAACAGTGTTTGTTTAAGTGTTTTGAACCATCCTCCTTCATCAAATTCAGTAGCAGAACCCTTGGTAGTCCATGAGCCGGTTGGTAAAGTATAATGATGCAAGCTTATCCCATCCATTAAATGACCGGCTTCCTTCATTAAAACATCTGTCCACCTATAATCATCGCTTGACGGACCACATGCTATCTTGTATATCTTATTATCGCCAAAATTCCGCACATATGTTGCATATCTTTTGTAAAGATCTGCATAATACTCCGGTCTCATATTTCCACCGAAGCCCCAGTTTTCATTTCCAATACCGAAATATTTCAACTTCCAGGGTTTATCTTTACCGTTTGCCCTTCTTAAATCAGCCATTGGAGATTTACCGTCAAAAGTTATATATTCAACCCACTGCTGCATTTCCTGAACTGTACCGCTTCCCAAATTACCGCATATATAGGGTTGTGCACCAATCATTTCACAAAACTCCATAAACTCGTGGGTACCAAAATGATTATTCTCAGTCACACCACCCCAATGAGTGTTAATTATATAAGGCCTCTTATCTTTTGGGCTAATTCCGTCCGTCCAATGATATTCATCGGCAAAGCAACCTCCAGGCCACCTTAAAACAGGGACTTTCAGTTTTTTAAATGCTTCAACAACATCGGTACGATATCCTTTTATGTTTGGAATATCTGAGTCTTCTCCAACCCATATCCCTTCATATATACATCTTCCAAGATGCTCCGAAAAGTGTCCGTAGATATTTCTATTTATTTTTCCCTTTTTAACATCAGCATTTATTACCATTTTCAACATTTATAAGCCCTCCTTATATTCTTTACTATAAATTACCCATACCAAGTCTGGATCAAAAACACATCCGGTCAATCGATTATTCCAAACAACCGTTAGCAACAGCTCTTACACGAAGATGATGATACTCTTCCATATTCGGATCCATCTGATGCATATATACCACAGAAAAACCTTCTTGCGGATCAATTGATACATATGTGCCAAGCATTCCCGTCCAGCCAAACTCTCCAATGGATCCGTTTGAATGACCTTGTGCCTGACTCATTAAGGTCCTTACTCCCAATCCATATCCATATCCTGCCAGATATGATCCGGTAAAATCCTTCAACTGTTCCTCATTTAAATGATTTGTCCGCATTAGGTCTATAGTCTTTCTTCCCATTATTCTTTTTCCGTTATAGATTCCACCATTAGCCAACATCTGTGAAAATTTAAGATAATCCTTCACTGTAGAATAAAGCCCTCCTCCTCCCGATTCATACATTGCATCAGGTTTGTAAAATTCATCCAAAAGGCCGGGAATTTTTATCATCTTTCCACTTTCATCCTTTCTGTAAATAGATGCCATCCTTGATTCAATTCCTTCACGATAGCGAAAACCTGTATCCTCCATGCCCAGTGGACCAAATATTTCATCCTGCAAAAATTGCCCTACTGTTTTGCCTGAAATCACTTGTATCAAACCGGCTATAATATCATGTCCATACCCGTACTGCCATTTGCTGCCGGGATGAAACTCAACCGGAACACCGCCCATTGCCTTAACCTCAGTCACAATATCATATTTTCCGTACTTTTTCTGCAACTCAACCTTTACTTTGGCCATTTCTTTCGATGTAGGCGAATCTCCAAAATGGAAACCCAGACCCACAGACATAGTAAATGCATGCTTTATAAGCATTGGTCTTTTGGATTTTACTACATGGACAGATTCGTCGGGTTTCGTAACAAATACATGCGTGTCTCTGTATTGAGGAAAATATTCATAAATCGGTTCATTTAACAGGAATTTTCCTCTTTCAAACAACATAAGTGCTGCTGTGCAGATAACCACCTTCGTCATGGAAAACAGACGATAAACGGTATCTTCTGTAATGGGCCTTTTCTCATCCAAATCGGCATATCCGAAATACCCTTGATATAAGGTTTTCCCCTCTTTTGCTATAGCACAGCCACATCCTGCAGGACCGTTTTTTATGAATTGTCTCAATAGTGCAGACATATCATCAAACCTGGACATATTAAACATCTCCTTAAAAATCATTTTATTCCAGTGTAAAAGACTCCAAACTTGCACTCCCCTCGCCCGTATACTCAAAATATAAAGCATGTATTCCGTCAGGAATCGCAATATCCTCAGAATATTCCTTCCAAACATTTGAGAAATCAACCGATATCCTCCCAAGCTCCTTACCGTTCCATGATGTCTTCACTACAAATGCCCCGCGGCAATATCCACGCACCTTGATCTTAACCTTTCTAACCCCTATACAATCAAAATATTTGAATCCGGCTGCTGCACCATCCTTTAAATTGGCTATATACCCATTTTCTTCATCCCCATCTTTTCCGTCCTGGGTTATCTTAGGGAAGCGCCAATCCATCCATGCTCCCTGAGTGCCTGTATACTTTTCCTCGTCCTTACAGAACAGGTTACATGCAATATAAGCCGGATACTCTCCTCGTCCCACAAGTGCTCCTCCATTAGAGCCGCAGGACGTCATCTCTACCTGAGGAATTGTGCCGTCATCTAGAATTTCAATTTGTTCAATGCACCCCTGCCGGCTGAAATTTGTTCCATTGGTATGCCTGTGGTAAAAAATATACCATTTCCCATTAATTTCAACAATGCTGCCGTGATTATTACCGCCATAATACATAGGCTTATTGGCAGGCTTGTATGAATCCATATGAAGATCGTTATTACTCACAATAACTCCCCGGTATTTAAAATTTTTAGTTGGACATTTACTTGTAGCATAGCACAGCTCATGATAGACAACCGAGGAGTAGATAAAATAATAAGTATCACCATTCTTTCTTATGGAAGAAGCTTCAAAAAACTCATGGCCTTCAAACCCGCTGCCTTTGCTATAAGGCTCACTCGGTGCTATAAATTGCGGCTCTTCCACAATAGTAAGCATATCCGGTCCAAGCACCGTTACCATTGGGCCCTTTCTAGATCTATCACCCGCAGGACAAAATCCTGTATACAGATATGTTTTCTCTCCTTCTGTCAATACCCCAGGATCAAACTGAGGCTGATCGTCCTCTCTCTCTCCGAGGCGTGTTCCATCGGAATAATGTACATATCCATAGAATTCATACTTTCCCGCCGGGCTATCGCATACCGCCACCGATACAATTGGCACCTTATCAAGAACATAGTATAAATAATACAATCCATTGGGTCCGACAGTAACATCCGGTGCATAAAGGCACATGCTGCCGTTCCGGTTAAGAGGATCATCCGTTTTTTTGTAAATTACACCTTCATACCGCCAATCAGCCAGATTGCCAACAGGTGCAGACCAGCATACATAATCGTTTAAACAAAATACATGCCCGTTAAAACGATCATGAGATCCATAGACATATACCCTATTGTTAAAAACATATGGTTCTCCATCCGGAATATACTCCCATGACGGAAGATATGGATTAAACCCTTGTTTTTTCACTATCATCACCTGCCCACTTTCGCAAATATGTTCAATAAAACTTTTAACTATTTTCTACAAAAAGAATGCAGTGAAAATCGCTTTCACTGCATTTCAGTTAATTATGCCTTAAGCATAACATTTCAACCATTCCTTATTTAGATGCAATGAAAGCATCTACAGATCTTTGACAATCATCGATAACTTTCTGAATGCCTGCCTTTTCAAGGGAAACCTTCAGCTTTGGATAATATGTATCATAGTCAACCAACCCTTGAGAAAGCGGCTTTCCCTGATTCTGTCCTATAGGAGCTAGTGCTGCCATTTCCGTCTTAACATTACTGGAGTCATAAGTCCATCCAACGATATTCATTGGTTTTGCAGTTTTATTAAACTCCTCCATCCTTTCCCACTTGTCGGGGCTCTCGCTTACCCACAGGTAATCTAAGAACTGGCTTCCACCCATGGACCACTGAGCAAGCCCGTAGTAACCTGAGTTGTCGGCGTTAACACCATCAGCAAAGTTGATCTGGTTTTCGCCTATCTTCTTGTAATGCTTGTTTTCAATACCCCAACTCAAAAGATTCTTAATCTCTTTGTCAGAAAACAGCAGATTTATAAACATCATTGCCCTTTCAGGATTACCGGATGTTCTTGGAATAACCAACTGTGAGTTTGTTAAATCGGGAGTGGTTGTAAAATACTGAATATCCTTCCATGCATTTGCCTGAACAAGATCATATCCAAATTGTGCCTTCAATTCATCTGCTTTTCCCGGCTTCAATTGATCTGTCCACGCAAATACTTTCCCAGCCTTCTTTATAGGAGTTCCGTCCTTCAGTGTTGCTACATCCTTGTTGATGTAATCCTTCAGGTACCAGCTGCGGGACAATTTGTATATTCTTTTTGCAATATCGGTTTCCATAAGATTTATAATCTTAACATCTCCATCAGTTTTTTCGTAGCCTACCGGAACATCCACAGTACCCACATTAATCTGCCAATCCTGGCACAAATATTGCTGCTGGTCACCCTGCGAGGACAAAAACGGGATTACATCCGGTTCTTTTTCCTTTATAATCTTAAGCCATGGTTCTATATCCTCTGGCTTAGTAATGGAGTCTATATCAAAATTGTATTTGTCCACCAGTTCTTTATTAAATATAAATCCACCGGTACCGAACATATCCTTTGCTGTGGGAATTGCATATAGCTTTCCATTAACAATAGGGGCTTTCAAATATGTGGGATCAATGTTGGCAGTAATATCCTTGCCATATTTTTCAAGAAGCTCATCTAGAGGTAACCAGGCTTGCTTTGCCACATAGTCATTAAACCCCCACCAGCTTGGCGAAAACATAATGTCTATCTTTTCACCGGAAGTAACCGCCAACTGCTGCTTCTGCTGATAGTTATCCCACCAGTAATAATTCAATTTGATAGTAGCATTGATCTTTTTCTTAAGCAGCTTGTTTAGTTCTTCCTGTACCAACTTTACATCCTTACACTGAGGAGCCAGAAAGTACGCATTGATTTCATACGGTTCGAGATTTGATGCTGTGCTATTATCAGAAGCCTTGGTTTCTGTTGCTTTAGCATCGGTTGGTTTAGTTGAATCGGAACCTCCACATCCTGACAATAACGCACTGCATATTAGAGCAGCAGAAATAAAATTACATACCAACTTTTTGATTTTAAGCATCACTATACCTCCCTAAATAATTTAGTGTTTTATATTGATCAGCTTGGCAAAATATCATGCTTAGCCCAAGCTGTAATCAACCTTTTACTGCTCCAATAGTAAGACCCTTTATGAAATATCTTTGGAAGAAGGGATATGCAAAAATAATTGGCCCGACACCTATAATCGCCATCGCCATTCGCAAAGTCTCACCAGGTACATTTGCCAATTCACTAGCAACACCTGGTGAGACTTGTGCTAGTGAAGATGTCAGGAATTGAAGGGAAAGCAGGGCCTGATACATTGAATATTGAAGATTAAAGTATTTAGGGTCATTAATGAATAATAGACAAAGATACCAATCATTCCAGTAACCCAAAAATGAAAATAATGCTATTGTAGCAATAACTGGCGTGGACATGGGGATAACAATTTTATAGAATATCTTAAACTCACTGGCACCATCAATCCGTGCTGCTTCAAGCACCGAGTCGGGTAAATTGATTGTGAAGAAAGTTTTGGCAATCAGCACATAAAATGCATTCATCACAGCAGGCATGATCATAGCAAAAATATTATTCTGCAAATGCAGGTACTTGGTATACAGGATATACCAAGGTACCAATCCTCCCTGAAACAACATAGTAAAGAACATAAAGAATGAAAAGAAATTTCTGTATTTAAATGACTTTCTTGAAATAGGATATGCATACAACATTGTAAACAGTACACAAAAAAAGGTGCCCACAACACATGTAAAAATTGTAACACCATATGCTCTTAACAATTTCTCTATATCACTAAATAAATATCTATATGTATCAAAATTTATTTTGCTTGGAAAAAAGGAGTATCCATTTAATACTAGAGATGTCTGGTCTGTAATGGAAACCATTAATATTAAGAGCAAAGGAGCCATACATGCAATACAATAAACTGTAAATATTACATTAAGTACTAAATTGGCAGTAGGTGAAATGGAATTTAAACTTAAAGACTCATTTTTATTTTTCAATCCTAAAGACACATTTTTATTTATCGCCTTCATATTTTCCTCCCTCAACTCACATATAATAAAATTAAATATTTATTTGATTAGACACCTTCTGTTATGCTTCTTATTCATACCTAATTCTAATGCCCAATCAGAATATCTTATTTTCCTTGCTGATCTTTCCAACCACCCAATTCGCTGTCAAAACTGTGAAAAATCCTACTACAGATTGATATAATCCGGCAGCCGAAGACATACCCAAATCCCCGCTCATAATTAATGCTTTATATATGTAAGTATCCAGAACCTCTGTTGTAGGTGCCAAAAGACCCTGCTGCATCGGAATCTGATAAAAAAGACCGAAATCAGAACGGAATATATTACCAAGGCTAATAAGTGACGTTACAATCATAAAAGGAACCAAAAACGGAATAGTGATATACCTTATCTGCTGCAGTTTGCTGGCACCATCTAATATGGCAGCTTCATAATACTCCTGGTCAATTCCTGCGATTCCGGCTATATAGATGACAATACCGTAACCAATGTTCTTCCATAAGTTTACAGCCACTAATATAAATGGCCAATAATCAGGTGAAGCATACCAATCAACAGTCTGTAAGTTAAATAAATTAACAATGGTTTTGTTAAAGAATCCGTTTGGATCTAGAAAAGCCAGTACAAGGTAGGCCACAACGACCCAAGATAGAAAGTAGGGCAAAAATATAATGGACTGATATAACTTGGCCTTAAACTTACTCCTCAATTCGTTAAGAGCCAAAGCGAACAAAACTGCAAAAACCAAACCTAACACTATGAAAACTAAATTGTACAAAATGGTATTTCTGGTAATCTGCCAAGCAGTATCGGACATAAAAAGAAACTTAAAATTTTGAAGACCCGACCACGGACTGCTTAGAAATCCATCAACATAGTTGAAATTCTTAAACGCAATAACTACACCAAACATAGGCAGATAATAATTGACAAATACCAGAATAAACGGGAACAAAAGCATAAGAAACATAGCCTTATTTTTTACCAATTCCTTAACAAACCCTGATTTCTGCCAAAAGTGCTTCTTCTTTGGTGCAGCAGTTTTGTCCAGTGTAATCTTTACATCTGGTGTAGTGCTGGCGTTTGTTGTCATTGCACATTCCCCTCACATATAATATTTTAAATAAAATAATTAAATTAATTAATTTTCGACTCTGTATTATTTATTTGATATTCCTATTGAGTGGTTCCGCATAAAGTAAGGTTAAAGTTTATCTCATTTTTTATTATATTACTAACACTTATAATGTCTTAATAAAGATTTTGCTGGAAACATCTAAAATATTGCCATATTTTTCTTTATATGGACTACATTAGATTTACTTACTAATTTTTTATAATAATTAAATAATTGAGAGATGCAATTTTATTTGTATATTATTATAAATTCCCAACTAAAAAATAATCATATTTTCGAATTTATGTTATGGAGTAAAAATAATGATATACTTCCCTCCATATAAAAACAGCATAAGCCATTTTTTAATTCATGGCTTATGCTGCTTTTCAATAAATCATATGAAAAACTAAACTGAAATGTCCTAATCATTACTTAATTTCTATAAATGTGGCATCTTCCTTTTCAAGATCTGTAGCAATTTCATCAAGATGCAGATAAAATATTTTATGCCTTATATATCTTTTTGGGAAATTGATTGACTGAAATGAAACTAAATTTTTATCAGCCAACCCAGATACCTTTCTAAAGGTTGCACATTTTCTAAAATCGTCTGAACCGTCAAATTTTTTAAGAACAATTTTGAAGTTATCATGCACCAGGTAATACCCGGGAAAATTCTTCGACTCAAAAGATATACAATCAAGGTCGGCAAGACCGGGAGCCAATTTAAATACAGAATCATCAAATGGTGTAACATTCTCCGAAATACACCCTTCAAATGATTGATGTCTAATAAACCGTCCGGGATAATTATATGATTCGAATCTTACAAATTGTGAGTTTCTGGATGTTGTGTTAGCATTATTTGACTCCACCTTGATTGCTGAAACCATATTGTCCATGTCAAAAGCTGCAAGATTATTGCTGTCTGAAGTCAACACAATAGATTTTCCGGTAAAGTTATAATCTTCATATAGCGTTACCTTGTATCCTGAAGCAATTTTTATGGAAGATACATCATCATTTATAATTCCTTTATCAAAAAGTTGAAACATGTCATAATCTCCAACATCCAATACAACAGCCCATCCATTATAATTTGCATTCTGATATACAATAACGGGATTTTTTATCGGTGCAGGTGTTGGTTCTACTGTTGACACTATCTTATGTGTTTGCATAGGATTTTGTGTTGGCCTGAAACTTTGTGTAGTATTGGGATTTTGTGTTACTCTGGGATTTTGTGTTACTCTGGGATTTTGTGTTTCTTGGCTTTTTTGCATTGGAGTATACAACTTTGTATCAGAGCCTTTAGTATCCTCATTTTGATTGGCACTATCATTTTTCAAAGCTGTAGGAGTCGGTTTAGTAATACTATCGGTATTTTCTTTTTCTCCTATATTATTTAATGCATATTTTAATAAATCATCAACATCAATTTTTTTAGCTTCTTCAACAGAAAATCCCTTTCCCGCATTTTTGCACTCTTCATATAATGCATATCTGCCAGTAGATATTCCATCCTTCTGTGCATCTTCTCTTTGGTACATATTGGTATGTATCAGATAAACATTTAACTTGACATCTTCTTTTTCACGCAAACTGGTTTTTAATGAATTCATTATGTCATCAAGCTTTTTCTTGTCAGCTTGATATTCTTTATCAGACTCACTTTTTTTATTGTTTAAAGTGCTTGAGACCAGTAAATAATCCTTTTCATCCAAACTATAAGCCTTATCCTTTTTTACCTCATCAATTATATCTGAAACTGCTTCAGAAACATTCACCTTACCCACATTTAATTTCTTAACGAGAACCTTTGCATCCTCATTTAAAGCAATCAGTTTAATAACATTCCCCATGTCATCAATTTCTATCTCAATACTAGGATTAATGTCCAAATCAACATAAGCAAAAACTTTTGGTTCCCAAAAAATATCCTTTACATTTGCTATGTCCATTATATTCGAAAACGATGCCAACACATATAAAAAAAGAATACAAGCAGCACCTAATATTAGTTTCTCATATAAGGGCCTTTTCCTAATAATATCTTTTTCTGTAAATTCAATTTCCTTTCCTATATAGTCTGCAATACCTCTCTTTATATAAAAACATTGAAAATCATTGGTAGTAACTATTGATTTGCTTTTTGTCATGTTGATTATAATGCCTTCATAATTCATTTATACCCCTCCCCTAGTACAATAAGCTATATTAAATACATTATTAATCTTACATTTAGCAGAGCAAAATAACGAACGCTTTAACGGAATTTTGCGATAGATAAATGTAAAAGATTAATCGTATTTAATATAGATTCCAAATGTGCATAAAAAACTATGATATTCGGTTTAAATATGTTTTGAAGTTTATATAATCGCTTTCATACAATATACATAAGCATATAATAAACTCTCTGTTCCTTTCTACAGTCTTTGGATGAACATCTATTATTTTTGAAAGTTCTTTCATCTTGAAATATTTTTTTGTTTTTAATTTATCATAAATATCCTTATTTTCTATAATTTTCTTAGAAATATTTATACACATTTGTTTCGAGTCCTTATGTTTTGGTATATAATCAGGCAACTTACTCATACTCAAACCAAAGGATTCCAATTTTTTTGAAAAGTCTTTTAATTCATATATAAGTTCATACCTACCTGCATCTAAGCCAAAATCAAACAAATTTAGTTTCTCCTCAAGCTCATTATCACTGATGTTAAAATACGAAAACGGAATTTCATTTTTGTTAACAGATGATATATGTCTTATATAATCTATCATTCTTCTTTTAATAACCATTTGTGCAAATTTAAGAAACTGCTTGCTTTTACTCCCGTCAAACTTTTCAATTGCCTCATCAAAGGCCATAAGTCCAATACTATATTCATCACTATTTTTAACATCAACTGCATTTGAACAATTAAAGCTGGTAATTGTTTTTATAATAAACGGTATATAATCTTCTATAAATTTATCTTTCAAATGCCTGTCTCCACTTTTAATTTTTTGAACAATACTAGTAGCTGTCTCACCTGCATAATTTAAAATAGCTGAAATAAATAGCATAAACATCTTCCCTTAACTATAATTTTTAAATAAGGTATGGTTAGTAATTTTTTTATCTTCCCTATTTTTATTAATATTAACATAAGTCTCTATAAGGATTTTACTTTAATCATCTAAAATATTATCATTTTTTATTAAAAACCCCCCTCAAATAGGGGGGGTTATGTTGCATTCTATTTTTTGCAAGACCTTATGATATTTTAATCATTTCTTATATTTACACCACAATTTCTTCAATCACTATTTCAATACAGCATTAAAATTTAATGCAATAATTATTACTTCTTGCATATTTATAACACCGTCATTGTTCAAGTCATATTCAGGCTTATATTTTAATTCACCTTTTACCGAATTGAAACTCGATGCCAAAAGTATAACATCTGCCATGTTTACTATGCCGTCACCGTTAAGATCCCCAGTAAGAGCCGGTTTTGTTGTGGGAGTGCTTGTGGGTGTACTTGTTGGCGTACTTGTAGGAGTACTTGTTGGTGTGCTTGAGGCCTTATTAAACTTCCACGAGCTAAAGTTTAATAAATAATCACTGCCACTACCTGTGAATTTAAAAAATACATCATGAACGCCAGTCACTTCATTAACTGAACATGTTTTTGTCGTCCAGGTCTGCCATCCACTGGTTCCTTCCACTTTACAAGTACCAATGAGCGTACCTGTCAAGCTATCCAATCTAATTTCTATATTTCCACCCTGTGTAGCACTTGCAACTCTGGCATCAAAGCTAGTAGCACCGCCATTGCCAAAATCTACTCCTTTAATATGGATCCAGTCTCCGTTCTGAATCATACTAACATTTCTTGCACCTTCACTGCACTCTTCAGTTTCAGTTCCAGACTCCTTGTACATGGTTACAGCAGAATTCTTAATATATGGATCTACATATTTGAGCTGCTTCAAACCGTCTACTGTTGGAACTACCTGCTTAATAGTACCGTCTGCGTTATAAAACATCTCATCTATTGCCGCATTTCTTTGATAGTTAGTTTCTACTCCTCTTTGTTTACCTAAATTTCTGTTGTGGTATACAACATACCACTTATCTTTGAACTGCACAGTAGCAGCATGATTATTATTGTTATAATTGTCAGGAGGCTGTGGCAGTATAACTCCCTTATATGTAAAGCCTGATGTAGGACTGTCACTCATCATATACTCAATCTTAGAAGCACCTTGAGAGAAATCACTAGCATATGAAAAATAATACTTTCCCTTATACTTATGCATCCATGCCGCTTCAAAAAAACGAGGTGCAGTCATTGTTATTGCTGAGCCTACAGTACTTATCATATCACTGCCCAACTTGATAACCCTGATATTACTCTCTCCGTTACCACCAAAATACATATATGCTTGTCCGTCATCGTCAACAAAAACACCCGGGTCAAACAACCACATATCTTTTGCAGGCTGTACTCCAGGAGTACTTCCTGTTACAAGGGCTGTTGAACGAGGATCCTTAAACGGACCGGTAGGACTGTCACTCACTGCTACGCCAATACCGTTACCTCCGTTACCATAGTACAAATAGAATTTGTTATTGCGATATACAATTGACGGTGCCCAGGTAACTGAAGCCCATTTCGAATCTGCTTTTGCATTGAAAACCTCTCCATGGTCTGTCCAGTTCTTTAAATCATCCGTTGATATACATGTTACATCAGGAATATTGTAAGTTGACTGACCAGGCA
>Ga0255341_1005216_pt1 | contig 12997 bp, 5 predicted proteins | sample wastewater_treat_8_FD_192418 | JGI IMG/M metagenome (GOLD analysis project Ga0255341, IMG submission 192418) | Wastewater microbial communities from Lulu Island WWTP, Vancouver, Canada - plant12 | ecosystem: Engineered > WWTP > Wastewater > Unclassified | place: Canada: Vancouver, British... | reverse complement strand
GCGCTTTCGTGATGCCATATCCGCTTACAGCTTTCTTCTGATAGTACAAAGCTTAGATTTATAGAGGAATTTAGCAAGAAAACAGGCTTGTCATTACTTTCCTATACAAAAAGTAATTAGTTTTGAATATCAGGTATTTATGGTTACAAGGTACAAATAAGGTACATTGTTACATTAAAAAGCCCCTTTCGGGGCAAAATTGCAGTTTTTATTTTGAGTACTTCCCGTGACGAGAAGAAATGCTTAATCTCACGATTGTAGTAACGCTTGACCAGGGCGAAGTTCTTCAGATCGCCGAAGTCGATGGCAAGGGGAGTGAAGCCATCCAGCTTCCGTGTGAAGGACGTATAGATGGTGTCGGCGTTGCCGATTCCGGGGAATATCGTCTCGATATTGGAGGGGAATAATTGCAGCGTCAGCGGGGTAAGGGGTACATCGTCTCGATCTTCTTTAGAGAACCAAAAAGTGACCGGTTCTGTGGGGAAATTGAAAAGAAGAGAATTCAACCGCAGGTCTTCTTTGCTTGCGATTGGGGCATAAGAGGGTCTTTGATTGCTTATCATTTTGGAGCAGAAATAATGACTAATAATCAGTGAGTTATAGTAGATTCATCCGCCTCATTATCTTCAAGAGGAAGGCGAATGATTGAGCGCGAACCGGCTCGAGTTCGCCGGCATCGTAGAGTGCTTTGTTCTCTTCGAACCAGGCGTATTCCTTGGAACTGGGATATGGCAGCGACTCGTTTTCTGTGATGTGTTTTGCGAAACGCTCAAGCCGCTCATCCCAGGAGACTCGCTCCTTTTTGACACGGAGGTGGCCATACGTTTCGTCAATGCGTTCAAGTTCGGCAAGTTCTTCGGGAGACAGTGTGCCTTTCTTCTGGTTGCCTTTGGCGACGGAGTAGAATCGGCTTAAACGAGCCTCTTCGCCCTCCACGCCAGCCGTGAACGGGAAGCGGTCATTTGCCTTTATAAAGCGCTCCAGACGTTCGATGCTGTCTTTGAATGGACGGCGGCCCTGACGCTTCTCCTGCAGGACATATTCCTCGCCATAGTTGATGTCTGTGAAACCGATATGCAGAATGTCGCCTTTGTAGTATAGACCAAAGCGGTTGTTGGCTTCGGCCAGCAGATTGGCTTTGACACTGCTTTCCTTGACATCCTCCCGGAACTTCGCGATGTAGTCGCAAATGTCGGTGAGGGGAGCAATGGGCTGGAACAGACTGTTGAGATACTCAACGGCGAGGTCTCGGATGGTCCCACCTCGTTTTTCCGTATAATTCCATTCGGCAAGGGCATAGGTGCTGGAGCGGCTGACGGCGACGATATTGCTATTACGGAGAGCGTTGGGGCCAATCTTCGATGGAATAAGTTCAAGGTCGGGATAACGCTTGTTCAGTTCATCGCAAATCTCTTCTGCCGTCATCGGCTTGTTGTACTCTCGCAGGATGTCCTCGATTAGGTTCGGAATCGTCTTGCGGGCATTGGCCGGGAAGTATATCTGGCTGTTGATAATGTTATCGGGATAGCCCTTCTGCAGGATCTGGCGGCATTCTTTAACAATGGCGTAGAAATCCTCATCAGGCAGCTCTTTTTGAATCAGATTTCGAACGAAGGTTTCGAGGTCATCCCGGTAGGGGAAAAAGCGCTTCTCCTTGAGCATTTCTTCAACTGCATCAAGGAACTTGTCGAATTTGAATAGTTTTGCAGCTCGTTTGGACACAAGGTAGAGGCGCGTGGCGGATGCGGTTGTCTGGAACAACGCCTTCCGCGCATCGCCAAGCAATGTCAACTCGGAGTCAATCTTCGGAATGCAGATGGTGATATACTCGTTGCTGAAATTGACTTCTTCTTCCTCTCTAATCCGGTTGAAATCATATTCTGATTGCGCCTCGTATTTATAGTCGCCGAGCAGATCCAGGCCCTTGAAAGACTGAGGGTATTTGCCCAAGAGGTCAAAGCAATCTTCCCTGAGTTGCCGGACTCTTTCACGTGAGAGGTTGAGTGACTTGGCTACTTCGTTCAGGTCTTCGACTGGTGTGCCGTTGTAGGTTTTTAATGAACGCCGGATAATATCCTTTTGACGCTCATTTGTCGAGTTGTCAATCAGATAGGAGAGAGTGGCGAAGGCGGGATAATGGCCGCATTTCTTTGCAATCTGAACTATCTTTTCAACCTGCTCGTCATTAAGTTTCAATTGGAACAGTATCGGGACAAACGTCATCTCCGGCTGGGACAGGTCACCGTTTACATACGAATCAATATCCGTGAGTAGGACGGTAAATACGTCCAGCAATGCTTTCGATGCATTGTGATTGAGTCCCTGGAATTTTACGTTTTCACTTGCCTGGCCAGCAACGGTAAGATAGAAATCGACCATTGAGCCGTTGCAAGCCCCCAAGAATTTCAGGTATGAGTGGTATACACGAATATGCTCCGATTTCAGTCGTCTATCGATGATGGGTGCAGCGAGTGCTGCCTTCTCGGCATTGAAAAAGACGGCTCTGGTCCCAGGGTGAGAAACAATGCGGCGCATCATTTCTCCAAGCCGGACCACTTCTTTTGCTGAAACCTCGCCGATGCCCATCTCTCTTCTGGCACCTGCGATGTCCATACTAAGCACTTTCTCGAAGAACTCGCCTTCAGATTTGGAACGGCTGCGGAGTACACTTAGCAGAATGGCTGAGGCAGGGAATTCCAGCGTGACTATCTTATCATAGACATACGCCAGGAAACGAATCTCATCTTTATCTGTAATCTCCGGCTGTTCTACTTCCTGCTGAGCAGGAGCCTCGATTACCTCTTCCGGGGTTTCAAGTTCTTCGGGTTCGGGTTCAGAAATAGGTTCCGGCTCCGGTAAAGAAACAATTTCTTCAACGGGGGTTACTTCCATCGGCAAGACGGGCTTAGGATTAGCGTAGCCGTCAAGCGTGTCCTTGATTACACCGACGAAGTCCACTATCCTACTGTACATCAGCTTTGATGCTTCCGGACCGAGGCCATCGTATTTAGGCGTGCCCGAGTCGGTAAGCAAATAGCGATAGTACAGTACCTTAACGGAGCGCAGGCACTTATCCTTCCAATACCGGTCGAATACGTTTTTGAAGCGGGTATCGACACCGGACATACTATCAAACAGCTGGTCTGAGAGAGCGGCAATGTCTTCCTGATGGATGAAGGCCAGGTAAGCCATGTCGTCATTTACTACCTGCTTGTAGTTGTCCAGGAAATACTCTGTGCTGGCGGCAATCAGTTTGCCTTTTCTGAATGCGCGGCCAAGCAGCTGGTCTGTATCGTTGAGAAGGCGGTAGAAGAATACAATGTCGTTGTTGCACAGCTTGCGCTCACCGACAAGGAAGCCGGAGGCGCGATAGTTGGCCATCCTGATAAGGGAGGTATAAACGTCCTTTTGGAAGCTGTATTCTTCTGCTCTATCCATTGCTTTACAGTTTTACGCGGATGTTAGGCATCGGCTGGGAGAAGGAACTCTCCGTATCAATATTGGCGCACTGCTGTCGGACCTGGTCACGACGGTGTATTGCCGGCTGGAGGCAGTATCTGTCAAACTCCATCTTGTCGATGTCTTCGACGTTGGTGATGTGCGGGAAGAGGAGTTTGCAGTAGGCTGTTGCAATGCGTCGAACGGCGTTCAAATGGCGTGTATCAGCCTTTTTAGGCACCTCAATGGCATTGTTGACCAGTTCGGCGTATTCCGGGGCAACACGGAGTTTATGCATCACCTCGGAGAAGAATTCCACGTTGATAGTCCAGTCGCGCAGAATCATATCGTTGTTCATACGCGGGAGGAGCCAACCCTCGATGAAGCCGTGGAAACGGTCAAGGAGAGCAGATTCGTGGAAGACGCCCGGGAGTTCATCAAAGTAGCGGTCACTGCGAGGGAAGCCCTCGGAGGTCAGCTCGATGTTGCCCAGGAGCATAAGACCGCACTCGGACATAAACTCATAGTTGTCCACGGTGGCCTTTCCGTACTCGAGGTAGCCCTTCAGGATGGCCCGCATTTCCAGCGGATCGGTAAAAGTGATACTCTGAATCTCATCGAAGGACACCAGGTCGTGGTCGTGCATAATACCAGGAGTGCGCCGTGCTTTGTCGAAGAAGAGTTTGGCGCGAGAGACGGCACCTCCACTGACCAGCCAGGAGTACTTGCTGAGATTGCCGAAGACGTATGACTTACCGGTTCCCTTAGGAGCCAACTCGACCATATTGAGACGGGGCTCGATGAAGGGGAGGAGACGCGTTATGAATTCCAGTTTCTGGGTGAGGCTCTTAAAGGAATCCGGATTGTACTCCATTGCGGAGATGATGACATCAATCCATTCCTCCGTGGAGAACTCTGCGCGGAACTTACGATACAGGTTCAAATCCAGCTTCTGGAGGGGCTTGAAGGGCTTGAAATCGACCATTTCCACGTGCCCAGCAGTTCCTTCATCCGGCGGGAGGTAAACGACCTTCAGAAGGCCCCATTTTTCACCGTCGATCAGGTCGGAGGGATACCTTTCCACCAGGTAGGAGGGAATAAGGGTCTCGTTCGGCTTGATACCCATATCGGGGATCTGGAACTGAACTTTGTTCGCAATAAGGTTGGTGTTGACAATGAAGCGTGTGAGCAGGGTGAGCGTCTCGCCGTTGCGGAGACGAGCCTTCACCGCATTATTGTTGTTCGGAATATGCTCATCCAGGTAGCGGGCCAACTCCTGCTTGCGGAGCGTCCCGTCCGGCTTGGCGTATTGGGAGATGAGGAAGTCCTTCACGAATGAAGGGAGGTTCCTGCCCAGAAAGACATCATAGTTCTGGGGATTCTTCAGGATAGCGGCCGAACCAAAGACCGTTCTGATTTTTTGTCCTAATTCGCTCATTGCTAAAAGTCTAAGAAGTCGTTTCCACCGAAGCCGGTGCCATTAACTTTAATAATCTCGCTGTAGGAAGTGCCGCCGGGAATGGTGAAATCTGCCTTGTATTCGCCCTCTTCCAGGCCTTCGACACGTGCAGACCACTTGTTGCCACTGCGGGTCATATTGTATTCCTGGTCATCGATAGTAAGTTTCACTCTGGAGGGTTGAGGCATCACATTGACGGTGATTGTAGGGTCGGAAACCTCGATTTCCTTCGTGAGGACCTCGTATCGGTAAGTAGCCAGGTTCTGTTTCTTATTGGTGATGATGATGTAGGGGACCAGCACCTCCTCGGGAGTGCAGCCACCGTGTACCTCGTGGACGGGTTTGCGGCGCAGCGAGGAGTGCGTCAAGGCTACTTTATAGCGCTCGCCGTCATTCTCGTTGATATGGACCACATAGTCGGCATCGTGGTAAAGTTTGTTGTCGCCGGTGACGTTGATATAGCGTCCATCATGTTCTACCTTGGCATCATACTTCTTGGAATCAGCTAGACGTGAGAGGCAGCTGAGGCCGTGGTCAGAGACGATGGCGATGGTATGCTCGCCGTGGGAATTGCTTGTGATGATTTCCCACATCTTGGCGGCCAGCACCTTCAACTCTTTCACGAGAGTAGCGTTCTTCTTGTACCCGGCAGCATCGTGCGCAATCTTGTCCAGTTCCTCGAACTTAACAACATCGTCAAAACGGTTCTGGGCCGTAGCGGAGGGGATGGTGCAACGTGTGACCTCGGAATAAAGCACACGGAATCCGTGGCTGCTATCTTCGAAGATGGATAGCAGGAAGGGGAGGAACTCGGCACCCAGAGCATCAACCCAGTAGACTTTGTCGGGTCGCAGATCGGCGTTATTCTGATGCTTGTGCAGAAGGTCGTGTGTCTCGTTGAAGGAGTGGTACCAATCGTAGAAAGAGTCTCCGTCGTGATTCTTCTCAGCAATAAACGAAGTGATTGACTCCGTAATCTCATCGGACAGTTTGGCGTCACGGTATGCCGCCAGATAGTCAAGATGCCAATTATCCTTGCGCTTCTCAGTGGGCTTGAGGTCTGCCAGGTACAGACCGAGGTCGGGGTATTTCTCGGCTGCTTTCTCGAGAGACAAGCCGGTGTTATCCCGATTGGCAAACCAGGCGGTGATGAGCACTTTCTCGAAATCGAAGATGCCAGTCGTCAGGGTGATGGCCAACTGGGTGTTATTCTGGTCAAGTTCGCCAAGACAATTCTTGATGTAGGTCTTCGTGGACTCGTCCGTGAACTGATTGAACAGAGCGGCAGAACGCTTCATCAGCAACTGACGCTCAGCAGCGAACTTGTTTTGAGTCGAGGGCTCGCTGAAGTAGAAGATACGTTCCGCAATCTTGGAAGGCAGCTCGCAATAGTTCTCGTAGTCTGTAATCTCATCGAAACAAACCTTGAGGTAAGGGTACTTTTCTGCAAGAGCGGAAGACAGGAAGTAGTTCTTAATGAGCCAACGCCCGTAAGGCGTAGTCTCCGACTCAATCCAGTGCTGGATCAACTCACGCGGGGATACTTTTGAGAACCCGAAATGACCGGACACGAAGGAAGAGAAGTTAAATGTAGCCGGGCCAGCTTTGATAATATCGGCAAGCAGCTGGGACCAGAAGTCATCTTCAAATGCATCATAGGTCAGCGGAACATTGACACCGAGGAAGGATTCAATGTATTCGTATGAATTCTTTATATGCTCGAAGGTGAAGATGTTGTCGGGGTCGGAGTACTTCTCCTTGCGGTTGATCGGGCCGGAAGAGCAAATAATCTGCTCCTGCGGGGCGTGTGTCTTCCAGAAACGCAGCCAGTCGTAGAGCGTGTCCAGGCACTTGATATTATCGTGGCCGGCGAACGCATTCGACTCGTTTTTGATGGTAGTAAGGAAGACTTTGGTCTTGTGCTCTTCGGTCAGGTAAGCCCAGATAGGGGCACTTTCCTCTATACGGGCAAAACTGCTGAGAAAACCACTGAATCGATTCTGCAGGCCAATCAGAGGAATATAGATGCGCTTTTCGGGGTGGTCAATATCCTCCGTGTTTATCATTATCTCATTGAAAAAACCACGGAAGTCAGTGTCGGTATAGAAACGGACCAATTCCGAGAAAGGCGTAACTAAAGATGTTACCTTGAGCCTTTCTATCGTGCGGCATAGCTCGTCGGTTGTAATCCAACGCTCGTGGTTGTCTTCAATCAACTCCTCCAGGTTAAACGGCTGTACTCCCAAAATGGGTAAATCTTTCGCCAACTGATGCCAGACATCGAAGTTGTTGAGCATGATGAAGCGGACAGGGTACCGGCAGCGAAGCGGGTCTCCGTCCTTCATGTCGCGCTTGATTTCGTCAAGCAGCGCATCGTAGGAGTCGAAACGGATGATTTTCTCTGATGCGTCCATAGGTTACGAAAGATAGTTGGTTATGAATTCTGCCACTTCCGGATTGGCCTCGATGATGTCGAGGACCACCTTCTGCCACAGAACACCGGGCATATTGGCTTCTTTAACCAGATTCTTGGCCTTCTTTACGGTATCCTGGTCAACCGGCTTCTTGACCGGTTCCGGTGCAGGGGTAACGGGAGCATCGCCGGGATATGCCGGGGCGGCGCCACCGGGAGTATCGGGTGAGGCGGGTTTTGTAGGCTGGGCCGGTTTCTGGGCATCTACTTTGCCAATATAGAAGTTCAGCACACACTCGCGAACATCGGATTCCTTGCGGAAAGCGACCTCGGACTGAAGATGTGAGATTTCCTCTATCAGTTCGTTCCACCAATCCCGCTGGATCTTGACGTTCTTCATTGAGTTGATGAAGTTCAGGAAACCGTTCTCGTAATTGTTGGGGTTGGAAACGAGCTGTGCAATGTCCATCTTCTCGCCGTTCACAAGGCGATAGAGGTTCTTAATTTTGGCAATATCGGGATTCTGGTCCGACTCAAGCACCTCGATAAGGAGTTTGATGATGGCGGAACGGTTCTCGTTGATGTTGTCGCAGTAGGTGAGTACCCAGAGCGGGTACTTTGACTTCTGCATACAGAACTCGTTGATGCCCCAGCGGACATTGCTAAGGCTCTTCACTTCGGGAATATCCTTGATGAACTGGAGCTGGAACACGTCGTACAGCAACTGCGTGAGTTCACTCTCTTCCTTGGAACCAAAGCGAAGCATCAGTTTGTTGCTGGCCTCTGAATGACCGTCATTCCACATCTTGAACAGTTCCACAATCATTTCCGAGAGTTTCTCGTCGGATATAGGCTGGGAGATGGTGGTGACAAAGAGATCAGCCTTATGTTTGCGCAGCGCGTAGGCGAAAGCAACCCAGTTAGCACGGGAAGGGAAGAACCCGAACGGAGGGCGCATCAGCGGGGCAAATATCTCGGAGAGGGAGAACTTGTCCACGTATTTCTTCTTGGCATCTTCGATGCACTGATCGACCTCCTGGCAGACCTGGGCAATCCAAGCCTCGCCGGTAATGGCAGCCGAGGTAAGTTTGCACTCTTCATCAACAAGATGGTTGTCGTTTTCTTCGAAGATGTACTTGGCCGGAATATCGGAGCCGGAGAACTTCACCAGTTTGTCACGGGTAGGAGACTGGAGCATCTGGAGCACCAGGGCGGGGAAGTTCTTGTTCGCAAGGAAGGTATTGGCAACGCCAGTGCGATATGCCTTGATGGCCTCCATGCCCTTCGGGAAAACCCTGAAACTGAACTTCTTATTGATGAGTGCGTAGATGTTGCCGACAATACCTTCACGGGTCTGCTCGCCGTTGAAATAAAGGCTGAAGGAGCCGTTGACAAGCCGGTTGCCCCACTTGTTTATCAACTGCTTGGCAGCCAGCTCGCTTTCTTTCTCGATTGACTCCTGATAGTGGCTCTTAGCAACGTTGTGGTTGGCAATCAGGTCGATGAATTTTGTGCGAGCCTCGCTGGAGAGCACCTCGTCCGGAATGATATGGATGGAGTTGAGGAATTCCGAAGAGAAGTCTTTTACGCGGTTCTCGAAGGCCCGGCGCTCCTCTTCCGTTACAGCCAGATAGATGGCTACGTGAAGAGTGTTCGGTTTCTCCGAGGTGTATTTATTCAGCTTGGCGCGAACGACGGATTCCTGGTCTGAGCAGGAGAATAACTGCGGCTCGCACTTGCGGATAAGGTAGTCGCCTACGGTAAAGAGTTTGGTAATATTCGTCTTGGCGGCAAAGTTGTAACCCAGGAAGTCGTTGGCAGTCTTGAACTGGGCGGCCACTTTCTCTTTCTCCTTGGCAATCTCTGCCGGGTTGAGGGAACTGACGGAAATCTTGAACTCACCGAATACGTCGCGGGCAATGATCTGGTTGGTGTCCAGGAAGCGCAGGATGTCATCCATCTTAGGCTCCAGTCGGTCATAGGCAAAGAGACCACGGATACTCTTCTCGTTGGGCGAGATACGTGCGATGATGTCCGTACTCTTGGTGGCGAACTGGGTGGAAAGGGTGTTCAACAGGAGGATACCTTTATACACACGCACGTAGTCGTCACCGGCTTCCTGTACCCGATGGATATGGTTCTGGTAGTTCGATGTGAAAGCGCCACACAGCGGATTGGCGGCGAAACTGTCGAGGAAGAAGTCCCAGAGCCATTCCGCAGTGAGGAGGCCGCGCAGTTCATAGACGGATTCGTCGGTGATGAACTTGCGGAAGCCCTTCTTATCGTCGTTCATGAAGTTTACGACGGAACGGTTGGCGGAACCAACATAGTCGGAGAGTTTCGAGCAGAGGAAGGCGCTGTAGGGGTGCATCGGGAAGAGTTCCAGGATGCTCTTGCGCTCATCCTCAACGCCACCTTCGCACAGGTAATCTATGAGTTCGTTCAGCTTGACCGTGCGGTTGTAACGAAGCTGAGCGTAATCATCGTCACCCTGAATGTCGAAGGTGTGGCGCATAACCTTGTACGTGGAAACCTCATCCATCATATAGCGGATGGTGTAGAAGCGGTCGTTCATCGTCTTGACATCCTCGCGCTTACTGCCAGAGGTTACCTGGTCTTCCACGCGGTGGGAAATCAGGAAGAGGAAGAGATTGCAACTCTGCGACTTCTCGGCGATATTCTGGAGCACGTTGATGCGGTCGCTGCCGATGGCTTCCATGATGGAGGTAAACTCATCCCAGAAGATAATCAGGCCGTTTGCGATTCCTTCGGCTTCAATGGCGTGTTCCACCTCGGCAAGCCACTCACTGACGTTCTTTGTGGTAAGCGGAACACCTACGGTCTTGTAGAGAGCCTCTTCCAGCTCCATGTAGGCCTGGATATTATTGTCCTTCAGCAGGGAAATGACCGATTCCGGGGTAGGGGCGATGTCCTTGAGGTCCTCGTGCTTATCGATGGCATCCTGCGTGTATTGCATATGCTCCTCGACGTATTGCACGGCGCTCTCGAAGTCAGACTTGACCACGATGTCGGAATGACCGGCAGCATCAAGTGCCTCCTTTACCTGGCGCTGCAGGGACAGGGAGAAGCGGGGAAGATCGTATGCACCCTCGACACCTTTGATGACCACGGAGAAGAACCGCTTATTCTTGCGGAAGTTGTCCACCTGGGCGCGAAGGCTCGGGTCTTCTATCTTGTTGAAATAGAAGTTCACGTCCTCGTACTTGTCACATAGAAGGTGACGGACAACGGAACTGGCGTGGGATTTACCAGTTCCGAAGGTGCCTTGAACCCAAATACTCTTACGCTTGAACTTGTCGGACGAAGACACGGCTGTCATCGTCTGCTGCAAAAGGTCGCAAAACTGGTTCGTGGGTATAAAAGAAGCCCATAGACGATTGCTTGACTCTGCCGTGATGTCGTACACCGGCAGGTAGTTTTGCATCTGTATAAAATCGGAATAGCTTGCCATAATATCGCGTCTGAGTTGGTTCTACTAAAGCATCATCTTGATTATGTCGGCAGAAGAGATGTCCTCACGGAGATTGATGTTGTCGAGGCCCAGGTTGAGCTGGACGTTGAGGACGTGGTTCCGTTCCTCTTGCAGGGTACGCAGGATACGTTCGAACACCGGGCGGTCAAGGCCGAACTCACGATAAATACCCTCGGTCTGACTATCCGAGAAAAACTCGGATACTGTAAGCGAACGGCGGTCTTTTTTCTCTGCGTACAGGTACAGGGAATAAGCAACGGCAGCAATGGACACGTCGTTGTAGGTCTTACGCATGACTGCCAGTTTTCCGCTTTCTTTTGCCAAAGCCACAAGCTGAGGGTCGCTGCTCAAAGAACTCTCCTTGAAGGTATTGATGAGGGAGTTCAGCGGATTACTTAACGTGCGTCCCTTGAGTTCAGGATAGGAATCCTGGAGAATAACATCCATTTCCGCTCTGGCATACAACCGCTCAAAACCAATGGAGGAATGGAACCAGTGGCAAATCTCAGAATTGGCGCATAGGTTAATGAAAATGATCTCCCATACGATTTTCGGATTCGAGGGGTAGAGAGACATTAACTTCATGCCAATTTCAGAAATCTCCTTGGTGTCTTCCTTGAGAATCTTTGCCTCCCGTAGCCAGTTAGTAAACGGAGGGATTTGATAATCCATATTAAGGCCGTGCTCCTCGTTATCGAAGAAGGTCTCATAACTGTCAAAATACTTGCGAAGCCAGTTCTCGCGTAAGCCCATGCCATCGTTGTAACGATTGATGCCGGATTTGGTCTGTTTCATATTGCTGGTGTTATTATTTGTCGGATTGTCGCCGTATGATGCGCTAACGGACGCTGCTGTAATACATCCCTTTTCATTAAAGTCAAGGCACTTGTAGCAGTGAACGCATTTATTCTTATCCACAGAAGCGATAGGAGTAACCGCCAGAGCGCCAGTAGGGCACTCGACCTCGCACACCTCGCAGTGGACACAATATGTGGTCTTGAATAGAATCTTCTTTAGACGGCTGATAAGAATAACATCGCCGCCGGTATCACCAAATTCAAAGGATAGAGAGTCGTCCTTGAAGAATTGAATCTTAAACGTATAGACGACTTTGTTGTATTTCAGTTTGCCATCTATAACATTGTCGGATTGGGTATATGTGTATGGTCCAAGAATCTTGAGCCAGGTCAGCAAACTCTCTTTTGGATTATGGAGGATAGCCTTAAAGGACGGATTGATGGAAACGACGTTAACGGTAGATTTTACTTTCAAATCACGACCACCGGCCCTCATCTTCCAGCGCCCAGTCTTAATATAGTTCTGTACGCCTTCCACATTATTGGAATGGAGACTATTCTCAATCCAAGAAATAAACGGCTTGATGGTCTCGGGATAGAGTTTCCCGCACAAATCTTCACTCCAGCCTGATGAGTAGGGGCAGAGAATACATCCTACACGAGACAGGCCTTTCCGGTAAGATTTATTGAAAGGAAGGCCATACATAAGAATGTAAAGATAAATCTCCGAGGAGTTCCATTCGAGAATAGGGCTCACGTTAATCATGTTATTATGCTTAACGTTCTTACCAATCCTGGAACGGCCTGAACGACTTACGCTTTCCTCAGCACGGACACCATCAAACAACAGCACATGAGGCTGTTTCTTGCCACCGTTCAACTCCTTCAGTTTTCTTGCCAGGGGAGCAGATTTCATCACGCTACAGCACCACCGGTGTATACGGCTTGGCGAACCAAGATTGTCCCAGTAGTACATAATTGACTGCTCGTTTTTTGCGATATGAAATGCCAACTTGGGGTAGCGTTCTGTATAGAAACGTTTGGTCTCTTCATACAGCTCAAGAGATGTTGGCAGTTCATAACCGGTATCGGAATAGATGACCAGAAAATCCGTGTTTGGAACAACGCGAGCAACAAGATCCAGAAGAACCTGAGAGTCCTTGCCACCGGAGAAAGAAACGACAAATTCGTCAATCTTACTTGCCAGTACAGCACCTTTTCCTTTCGCGTTTGCCTCGCTCTCGGGCATAATGTCGAAACTATCGCAGTCTTCCTTCACGACTACCTGCTTCTCGCCGGTCTTCTTTTCCAGGCGGGCAGCCAGGGCTTGGAAGTCGATGTCGGGATTAGTCTCAGATGCCTTCGTAATGCCCTTGTAGCGGCGATATACGCTGTTG
>Ga0255341_1005214_pt1 | contig 12998 bp, 6 predicted proteins | sample wastewater_treat_8_FD_192418 | JGI IMG/M metagenome (GOLD analysis project Ga0255341, IMG submission 192418) | Wastewater microbial communities from Lulu Island WWTP, Vancouver, Canada - plant12 | ecosystem: Engineered > WWTP > Wastewater > Unclassified | place: Canada: Vancouver, British... | reverse complement strand
TGGTATTCTGATGTCTATTGACATGATCTCCCGGCTTCATCCCCGTTTTGAAGAGATGGTACATACCCAGGATGGGATAGAGTTCTGGTATGCCCGGGATCTGCAGGTTCTTCTTGGGTATTCGGAATGGCGGAACTTTTTGTCGGTTATAGAAAAAGCCCGTGAAGCCTGTAGATCGTCAAAATACCAGGAAATAGATCATTTTGTTGACGTCAACAAAATGGTTTCAATCGGTTCTGGTTCGAAGCGACAGATAAATGATATCAAATGTACCAGGTATGCCTGTTACCTGATTGCACAGAACGGGGATCCGAGGAAAGAAGAGATAGCCTTTGCCCAGAGTTATTTTGCGGTTCAGACCCGGAAACAGGAGCTGATTGAAGAGCATATCCGGCTTTCAGAAAGACTCCATGCACGAAAGAAACTCACCGAATCAGAGACTGAATTATCCAGAAACCTGTACGAACGGGGAGTAACAGATACCGGGTTTGCACGTATCAGAAGCCGGGGTGATGCTGCGTTATTTGGCGGTCGTTCGACGCAGGAGATGAAGGATAGAATGAACGTTCCGGCAAAAAAACCTCTCGCCGATTTTCTGCCGACGGTGACCATCACGGCGAAGAATCTTGCGACCGAGATCACGAACTTCAACGTGGTAAAAGAGAATATGCAGGGAGAAGGGCCGATAACGGTTGAACATGTTCAGAATAATCAGGATGTCAGGGATCTTCTGATACGGAGGGGGATTGTCCCGGAGAATCTTCCTGCCGAAGAAGATTTGAAAAAACTGGAGAGGAAAGTGAGAACGTCAGAGAAGCGGTTAGCAAATACTTCCGGGTTGCCTGTTGAGAAGGGTGAGTAAGATGGAGGTGAAACCAGGGTACAAACAGATGGAAGTAGGTGTGATTCCAGAGGATTGGGTTATATATGAAATTGAAAAGAAATTTTTGGGTGTATTGGAATTGAGGACATTGGGTTAGTAGGCGATATTGCCCGGATTAACCAGTGGGCAGAATTATTGGGTGATATGTGAGTGGTTTAGCTGGGTGATTTTAAGGGTCTTTCAGAAGGGTAATGGGTATGTAAATCCTTTATCTAAAAAAGAATAACCGACGATTATTTCTCTACCCAATCATAAAATCTTTTCAATGCAAAATAATATTGGGTATATTATCGTAATTAAAAAACCAATGTGAAAAAATGACTGAAATTTCCTCAATACTTGAAAAATTAACACCCGGCACCCTCATTAAAGGGCCGATGTTTAATGAACCAGTCATTATTATTACTGTTACCGATCTTGATGATCCGGTTGAGATCAAAGGACAGGGAGTGAATACCAATAAAGTCCATACTCCATATCTCTCCTATGACCAGGTTCGGGAAATAGAATTTGTTAAGAGTGATGAGCCCTTTTGTGGAGATGCAAAAAAATTCAAACTTGCAATTGAGGCAATGAGAATTGGGCTTGCTTATGAATATGATCCCTATTTCTCCTTATCAATAGCACGAATCGATCCTCTCCCTCACCAACTTGAAGCCGTATATGACTATTTCTTGAAACTTCCCAGAATTCGATTTTTATTAGCAGATGATCCTGGGGCCGGAAAAACAATCATGGCCGGGCTTCTTATCAAAGAGTTAAAAAACCGGGGTCTTATCAAACGGATTCTTTTGGTTACTCCTGCAAATCTGACTTTTCAATGGCAGCGGGAGATGAAAGAAAAGTTCAGGGAACAATTTCAGATTGTCAGAGGCGATATTCTCCGTTCATCGTATGGTGTAAATCCCTGGGTTGAATATGATCAGGCTATCACCTCGATTTCATGGATTTCTGTAATTCCTGATGCTCAGGATAGTCTTCTTAAATCCCATTGGGATCTGGTAATCGTTGATGAATCTCATAAAATGAGTGCTTCAAGCCCGGACCACAAAACACTTGCATATCAAATGGGTGAGAAACTCGCTGACCGGACTGATCATCTCCTTCTCATGACGGCCACTCCCCATAAGGGAGATCCCAAAGCATTCCGACTCTTCCTCGAACTTCTGGACAAAGATGTGTATGGTGATATCTCCAGTCTTGAAGAAGCGATGAGAAACCGTGATGCTCCCTTTTATCTTCGTCGGGTAAAAGAAGCCCTCGTTACCTTCCCAGATCCAGAGACCGGGAAGTCAATGAGCCTTTTTACAAAGAGGAATGTTAAAACAGCAACTTTTGAGATCAATGAACAGGAACTCGATCTCTATGACAAACTCACCGATTATGTAGAGGAGCAATCACAGAAGGCAGCCCAGGACAATTCAGCCAGAGGGCGGGCACTCGGCTTTACGATGGCGATGCTCCAGCGTCGTTTCTCTTCAAGTATCTATGCCCTTCGTCAAACCCTCGAACGGATGAAAGCAAAGAGAGAAGATATTCTTAGGGATCCTGAAGGATATCGGAAGCGACAGATGGAACGTCGTCTTCCTGATGATTTCTATGAACTCACCGAGGAAGAACAACAGGATATTCTCTCTCAATTAGAGGAACTGGTAGCCTCGTATGATCCTGAGGATCTGAAACAAGATATCCGCAGTCTTTCTATCCTCATTGAAAAAGCCAAAGGATTAGAAGATAAACAGATCGAATCCAAACTGGTAAAATTAAAGAAAGTGATTACGGAGGAAGGGATCTTCAAAGATCCGACAATGAAACTCCTGATTTTCACTGAGCATAAGGATACTCTGACCTATCTTGTAGAACGGCTCAAGGAGTGGGATCTGACTGTAACGTACATTGCCGGAGGGATGAAGCCGGGGAATAGAAATGAACCAGGCACTCGTCTCTTTGCCGAACAAGAGTTTCGTAATTCTTGCCAGATTCTTGTCGCTACCGAGGCAGCTGGTGAAGGTATCAATCTTCAATTCTGCTGGTTTATGATCAATTACGATATCCCCTGGAACCCGATGCGACTTGAACAGCGGATGGGTCGTATTCATCGGTATGGACAGGAGAAGGATTGTCTTATCTCCAATTTCGTATCAACCAATACCCGTGAAGGCCGGGTTCTTCAGAAATTATTTGAACGAATCCGGAGGATAGAAGATGATCTCGATCCGAACAAAACTGGTAAGATCTTTAATGTTCTTGGAGATATCCTTCCGGCCAACCAGTTAGAAAAGATGGTTCGGGATCTCTATGCCCGGAATCTCACTGAAGATGTGATTCATGACCGGCTAATCCATGATGTGAACACGGAACGGTTCAGAAAGATTACCGAATCAGCTCTTGAAGGTCTTGCAAAACGTGAACTTAATCTTTCGATGATTATAAGCAAAAGTGCTGAAGCGAAGGAAAAACGTCTTGTTCCTGAAGTCATTGAAGACTTTTTCATTAAATCTGGAGATATTACCTCTCTGAAGCCCAAGGAAAAAACTCCTGGCTCTCATATCTACCGGGTCGGAAGAGTTCCCCGACATCTTCAGAAGATTGGAGAACTCCTCTATGACCGGTATGGCGAACTTGGGAAGGAGTACAAAGAGATCGTCTTCAGTAAAGATATTCTCAAGACTCACCCTCTCCTCGAATGGGTTACTCCAGGTCATATTCTCTTCGAGGTTGTCAGGGCTGACATATTAGAGCAGGCAGAATCAGAACTGGTCAACGGAGCGGTGTTCTATGATATTAACCGAACAACTCCGGCTGTTTGTGATGTGTTTGCTGCATCAGTGAAGGATGGTCGAGGTCAGGTAGTTCACAGACGACTCTTTGTGGTAGAGACTGCTGATAATAATACCATCACGATGCGACAGCCGACGGTTTTTATTGACCTGATTCCAGCAACTGGTGTGACCACAGCCCTGTCCTTTTCGCAACCGGATACCGTAGCGGTGAAAAAAGAGTTGTATCGTCATGCCTTCAAAGCATTCCTTGAAGAAGTGGAAATAGAACGTATTCAACAGACCGATGTGGTAAAAAAGCATGTTGAGATGAGTCTTAACGAACTGCTCAGGCATAAAAGTTCAATTCTTATCGATCTTCACGAACAGAAGAGAATGGGTGATCAGGATTCAGGAGTCACAGGTAGGATCACCATCGTTCAGAATGAGATTGATGAACTCACCAACCGTCTTGAGAGAAGACGGACCGAGATTGAACAGGAGCGAAACTGCAAGATTGAGGATGTTCAGCATATCGGGCGTGCTCTCATCCTCCCCCATCCAGGAAGGAAAGAACCTAAAATTGCTCCAATGGTCAGGGACGATGAGATTGAACGGATCGCCGTGACAGCAGTGACTCAATATGAAGAAGCCCGAGGGTGGTCTGTTGAGAGTGTTGAGAAGGATGATCGGGGATTTGATCTCATATCCAGAAAACCACATCCTAAGGATCCCAAGACTTCAATAGAAGTCCGGTTTATCGAGGTAAAAGGCCGGGCAGGAGTTGGAGAAATCGGTCTTACCAGTAATGAATATGAGACTGCTAAACGTCTGAAAGAGGATTACTGGCTTTATGTGGTGTATAACTGTGGATCTAATCCTGAAATTCATATTATCCGGGACCCTGTCCGGCTTGGATGGAAACCAATTACCCAGATCGCACATTATCACGTGGGATCTGATGCGATTCTTGGAGCAGTGGATTGATAAATAAATGAAGTAGTTGTGATAGCATGTCTTCCCAAACTTTAACCTACCCCAAACGGCTCATTGAAGTTGATCTTCCAATCAAAAAGATATCTGAGCATGCACGCCGTGAAAAGTCCATCCGTCACGGTCATATCTCTACACTCCATGTCTGGTGGGCTCGACGTCCTCTTGCTGCCTGTCGAGCTGTAATTTGTGCCTCACTCTGGCCAGATCCTGCAGATCCTCTCTGTCCGAATGAATTTATTGAAACTGCCCGAAAGGTTATGGACCGGTTTTGGAATCAGCAAAAGGTGGAGAAACGGGATTTAAAAGATCCAATAAAATTAAGGCTAGCATTATTGGATTTTATTACAGAATTTACAAATTGGGATAATTCAACGAGGGAAGAGTATCTCAATCCAGCTAGAGAATTAACTCAAATAGGTCATGAATCATTAAGTGGAGAAAAAGACACTAGACCACTTATTGTAGATCCCTTCGCAGGAGGGGGTTCTATTCCATTAGAAGCTCTTCGTGTGGGGGCTGATGTATATGCTAGTGATCTTAATCCTGTTGCAGTCCTGCTTAACAAGGTGGTCCTCGAATATATTCCAAAATTTGGATCACAATTGCCAGATGAAGTTAGAAAATGGGGGTTATGGGTAAAAGAAGAAACAAATAAAGAAGTATCTGAATTCTATCCAAAGGATCCTGATGGATCAATCCCTATTGCGTACTTATGGGCTAGAACAATTAAATGTGAAGGTCCGGGGTGCGGAGCACAAATTCCATTAATTAAAAGTCTTTGGCTTTCAAAAATAAAAAAATCAAATAAAAAAGTTGGCTTAAGAATTATCACTGACAACGATTTAAAAACAATCAATTTTGAGATAATTAATGAAGCCATTGAAGATCAAATAAGTAAAGGAACAGTTCAAAGGGGAACTGCCTCATGCCCTTGTTGTGGTTACACTACATCTGCAACATCCGTAAAAAGGCAGTTAAAAAGTCGTAATGGTGGAGCTAATGATGCCAAATTATTATGTATTGTAACCAGAAAAGATGGGCAAAAAGGAAGATTCTTTCGAATTCCTTCTCAATCAGATATTGATGCCTTTAATAAGGCCAATATCTATCTTGAATCATTAGAAAAAAAGTGGAAAGGAAAATACTCCTTAACCCCTGATGAGCCAACTCCACAAGGTGGTGGGAGAGGTGCAGGAAGAGCTCTTTCACAAAAGCAATACGGAATGGATAAATGGTCTGATCTTTTTAATAAACGACAATTAATTACGATGCTCTCTTTATCAAATAATATTAAACGTTTATCCAATTTTGAAACAACTTATTCGAATCCCGAATTACTGTCAATTGTTCAAATCTGTCTTTGTTTAGCTTTAGATCGACAGGCTGACCATGGAAATAGCTTATGTGCATGGAATCCTAGTGGTCCAAAACTTCAGCATCTTTTCTCGAGAGCAGCTATTCCCATTGTCTGGGATTATGCTGAAGCTGCGCCATTTGGGGATTCCGTTGGAGATTGGATGCATGCAATTGAGAATGTATTAATAGGAATCGAAAATTCAAACTGTGCGGATACTTATGGAATCATTGGAAAGGGATCCGCTAATAATACTGGACTAGATACAGACAGCGTATCAGGTTTCATTACTGATCCCCCTTATTATGATGCCATACCCTACTCAGATTTATCAGACTTTTTTTATGTTTGGCTTAAGAGAACTCTACCAGAAAAATATATTGAAAATTTCCTTCCACCAACAACTCCAAAAGACGATGAATGTATAGTTGATGAAAAAAAAGGAAAAGATTCAGTTTTTTTCGAAAAAAACCTAGAAATAGCAATGGCAGAGGGTCGAAGGATATTAGTACCTTCTGGAATTTGTATCGTAATATTTGCAAATAAAACGACTCGTGGTTGGGAAGCATTACTTAATTCTCTAAATAACTCCGGATGGATTATTACCGCTTCATGGCCTATTGACACGGAAATGGGTACAAGATTGAGGGGAATGAATTCTGCTGCCCTTGCATCTTCCATTCATCTTGTCTGTCGCCCTCGTGAAAACCCAGATGGTTCCCTTCGTGAAGAGATCGGCGACTGGAGAGAGGTTCTCCAGGAACTCCCCGGACGAATCCATGACTGGATGCCCAGGCTTGCTGCAGAAGGAGTGGTTGGAGCAGACGCAATTTTTGCCTGTCTCGGTCCAGCTCTTGAAATTTTTTCCCGTTATTCTTCGGTAGAAAAGCCAAATGGAGAAACCGTTACCCTTCGGGAATATCTTGAGCATGTATGGGCCGCTGTGGCAAAAGAAGCACTTTCCATGATCTTTACCGGTGCTGATACCTCTGGCTTTGAAGAGGATGCCCGTCTCACTGCCATGTGGCTCTGGACCTTATCAACGGGCGGACCTGTTTCATCAGAGAGTGATGAAGATGGGGATGAAGACGATATAAGTGATGAAGAAGAATCCAGGTCAAAGAAAAAGGTGAAAGGATACATCCTTGAATACGATGCTGCCCGAAAGATCGCCCAAGGGTTAGGAGCTGATCTATCATCTCTTCCTGGCCTTGTTGAAGTCAAAGGAGAGAAAGCCAGACTTTTGTCGGTCGGAGAGAGAAGTTCCTATCTTCTTGGAAAATCAGGTGCTGTAGTTCAGACGAAGGGTCGAAAAAAGAAAGATAAACAGATTACTCTTGGAGGCACTTCTGAAGATGGTTCTGATAAACCCCAGGAAGTAGTTGAGATTGGGGAAGTAACCCCCAGGTAAGACAACCCTTGATCGGATTCATCAGAGCATGATTCTATTCCAGGCCGGTCGAGGGGAGGCTCTGAAAAGTTTTCTCCTTGAAAACGCCCGCGATCCGAAGTTTTGGAAACTTGCTCAGTCATTATCGGCGCTTTATCCACCTGGAACAGAGGAGAAGAGATGGGTGGATGGAGTATTAGCGAGAAAGAAAGGACTTGGGTTGTGATGGGATGGCCGATCCAGTAATTGATGAGAAGAGATACAAATTCCTCAAATATCTCTATGATCAGAAACAAAAAGATCCTTCTTTTATCTTAACCAGTTATGATGATTTGATTCAAAAAACGTACATTTTCTATATAGCAAGATTATTATGAAATAGAAGGAACAAGGGTTATAATATGATGATTAAACGATTAATACTGACGAACTGGAAAAATTTCTCTAATGTTGATGTCACTTTTCAATCAAGGATGTTCATTGTTGGGCCTAATGCTTCTGGAAAATCAAATTTTTTAGATGTATTCAGATTCCTTCATGATATATCCAAACAAGGAGGAAGCCTGTATGATGCATTAGAAAGAAGAGGCGGGATCTCCAAACTCCGCTGTCTTGCAGCAAGAACAAATTCACAGGTAGAGATCGAGGTTCATATCGAAGAACCAGGAGAAATACCTGTAAATTGGATATATCGTCTGGGTATAAACAGACAAGCTCATGGAAAGCATGATCCCTGTGTAAGTTATGAGACCGTTTTAAAAAATGGAGAGATTATTCTCTCCAGACCAGATGATGATGACCTCAAAGATGAAACCCTCCTTTCTCAAACTCACCTTGAACAGACATCAGCAAATGGAAAATTCAGAGTACTCGCATCTTTTTTAAGTGATATCAGATATTTCCATATTGTTCCTCAACTAATACGACATCCTCAGGCTTTTACCGGTCCAAATCTCCCGGATGATCCCTATGGCCGCAACTTTTTAGAACTACTCGCAAAAACACCGGAAAATACAAGAAATTCCCGACTTAAAAATATTGAGAAAAGATTGCGAATACTTGTTCCCCACCTTACAGAACTCTCATTCACAACTGATAAATTAGGAATCCCTCATCTGGAAGCCAGATATGAGCATTGGAGACCACGAGCTGGAAAACAACAGGAAGAACAGTTTTCTGATGGGACACTACGATTAATCGGCCTGCTATGGTCACTCCTTGAACCAAGGGATGCCCCATTAATCCTGGAAGAGCCCGAGTTATCTCTCAACATTGCGATAGTTCGAGAACTTCCAAAAATTATGTATGAACTGGATAAAGCAACACGGAGAAAGAGGCAGGTTTTTATCAGTACTCATAGTGCCGATCTTATCTGGGATAAGAGTATCAGTGCAGAAGAAGTGATAATTCTAAAACCCGGAAATGAAAGTTCTGAGGCTGTATTAGCTTCATCAATTAAAGAAATTCGGGGATTGTTAGAATCGGGTTTTCCTATGAGTGATATAATTTTTCAATACACCGCACCTGAAAGTATGAAACAGGCGTATCTCGAAGAGTTCTTCCATGCATAATGACATGATATCAATAAACCTTGTTTATGAAGATGAACTGCAAAAAGCAGTTATGTTGAGGATTATGGGAATTTTCGGAGATAAATATTATCCTGGCACCTTTTTTCCGGGAAGTGGTTTTGGGTATATAAAAAAGAGGATTCATAACTTCAATAAGGCATCACAAATGATGCCATATTTTGTTCTGACAGATCTTGACACCACACCTTGCGCACCAGTAAAAATTGCAGAATGGTTACCTGAAGAAAAAAATCCAAATCTGATCTTCAGAATAGCAGTACCAGAAGTGGAATCCTGGTTATATGCAGATATTGTTAATTTTCCAAAACAATTGCGTTGTCAGTATAATATTCCAAATGGAGCCGATGCTACAGAAGATGGAAAGAAATTTTTATTCTCTATAATAAAAAGAACAGCTCCAAAAAAAATTCAAGAGGATATTCTTCCTGAAAAAGGAACATCCGCGAAAATTGGAAGAGGATACAATCCGCTATTATGCGATTTTGTTGCCAGACATTGGGATCCCCACATCGCACGGTTACATTCCAATAGTCTTAATAGAGCGATAATAGCTTTGGAAAAATATACCCCAATTTAAAATATTTATTAAATTTTAATCACATTTCAAAACAAAAAATTGTTTAACAATCTCGATATAATATATTATATGCCCCCAAAACCCTGGTATAAGGTCGTTACCCCTCGGGAAGATCTCCGTGAAGGCCGGCCACTCGACACCGCAGAGTTTGCAGTCCATCTTGATCACGTCCGTGATGGAAGAGCACCGCCGGATTATCAGGATCCACGACGCTTTTTTGATCGCACCTATATGACCGAAAATCTCACATTCCTCGCCAGTCAGGTAATCAGGAGATTATCCGGCCAGAAGGTCGAGACTTCAGCTGTTTTTAATCTCGCAACACAATTTGGAGGGGGGAAAACCCATGCCCTCACATTACTTTATCATCTGGCAACCTCAGGCCCGGATGCAATATCGTACACCGGAGTATTTCCTGTTCTGAACGCAGCACAGATTAGTCAGATACCAAAAGCCAGGGTGGCGGTTTTTGTTGGTACTGAGTTTGATTCTAATACCGGGCGGGGGGGCGCAGATGGAACTCCGGTACGGAAAACCCCTTGGGGAGAGATCGCATGGCAACTTGGAGGGATGGAATCATTTGGAAAAGTACTGATCCAGGAGAAGAAACTTGAAGCTCCAGGTGGAGATGTCATCCGTTCTTTTATTCCGAATGATACTCCCTGCCTTATCCTCATCGATGAACTGATGAATTATGTCACGAGGTATCGGAAACAGGGATTATCAGATCAACTCTATGCATTTCTTCAAAACCTTTCTGAAACTATTCGCGGCCTTGATAATGTGGTATTAGTGGTCTCAATACCAGCATCAGAACTTGAAATGACTGCAGAAGATCAGAGTGATTATGATCGTCTCACAAAACTGCTTGACAGGATCGGAAAACCAGTTCTGATATCTGCAGGAAAGGAAACACACGAAATCATCAGAAGAAGACTCTTTGAATGGGACGGGCTTCCAAAGGAAGCAAATGAGACGATCAAACAATATTCTCAATGGATAATAGAACACCGGGATATTCTTCCCGACTGGTTTCAGACCGAGCAGCCTGATAAGGAATTTGCTGCATCATATCCATTTCATCCCCTGACTATCTCTGTATTTGAACGGAAATGGCAGGCACTTCCCAAATTTCAGCAGACAAGAGGTGTTCTGAGACTTCTTGCACATTGGGTTTCCCGGGCATATCGGGATGGATACAAGGGGGCTCATAAGGATCTTCTAATTGATCCCGGAACCGCTCCTCTTGATGATTCAAATTTTCGGATTGCAGTCTTTGAACAACTTGGGGAAAGACGCCTCGAAGCAGCGGTTACTACTGATATTGCTGGTGCAACCACATCGCATGCAATCAGACTTGATCAGGAAGCAGGAGAAGAGATTAAAAAGGCGAGGCTTCATCTGAAAGTAGCAACGGCAATATTCTTAGAATCGAACGGAGGTCAGGCGAAAAAAGAGGCGACCATACCTGAACTTCGACTCGCTCTCGGTGCTCCTGACATTGATGTGATGAATATTGAGACCACTCTTGATGCTCTTGCTCCTCCTGGGGGGATATGTTATTATCTTCATTCAAATGGGGAAAAGTACTGGTTTCATATTGTACCCAATCTTGTTAAAGTGGTTGCAGACCGTAAAGCTGCGGTAGCCCCACAAATCGAATCGGAGATGAAAAAGATTGTTGAAACAGTCTTTTCTCAGGGAAATAGAATTGATAAAGTGTTCTACCCTCAGCAGAGCAATCAAATATCAAATACACCCAGCTTAAAGCTTGTCATATTATCTCCCGAACAATCTGTAACGGACGCTAAAACTATCAGCACGATTACCAAAATGACTGAAGAGCATGGTACAAGTGGGAGAACTTACAAGAATGCACTCATATGGGTGATTCCTGATGATATCCATGCTTTGAAAGAAGAGGTAAGAACCTATCTGGCCTGGCTTGACCTGAAAGATAAACCCGAGCCGGGATTTGATAAAGATCAACGAAATCAAGTAGAATTGGGTCTTAAAAAGTCTGAACGTGATGCAAAAGAAGCAGTCTGGCGAACATACATCCATCTTGGACTGTGGGATAAGAGTAATACCATCCGGATCCTCGACCTTGGCATGAATACTTCAAGTTCTGCAAACAACATTACCGAGCTCATTCTTCACCATCTCGAATTAACCGGGGAAATTACAGATAGCATCGCTCCGAATTTTTTAAAGAGAAACTGGCCTCCTGCATTTGTAGAATGGCCAACACAACATGTTAGAGATACCTTTTATGCATCACCAATCTTTCCACGATTATTGTATCCGGAGAAAATTGTCGACTGTATACAGCGGGGAGTTGAGGATGGTACATTTGGGTATGGGTGTGTAGTGGGAGATGAAACATATGATCCCTTCTATTACTTTGAATGTTTACCACCCTCAAATATTGAAATAAGCCAGGATATGTACCTCATTCCTCAAGACAAAGCAAAAACATACAAAGATCTCATATCTAAACCAAAACAGATCTCACGTATTGAAATTCAATCAATTAACAATTCTATTTACTCTGGAAAAACGGGATATTTCAAAGCAACAGGATACGATGAGAACGGAAATGAGGTGTCTCTTCCATCAATTACTTGGACAACAGATGCAGGATTAATTTCAGATCAAGGAGTGTTATCTGCTCATGAAACTCCAGGTGAGTATCATGTCACATGTTCATCAGGTGATATATCAATTAGTGTTCCCGTATTTGTCAAAAAGAAAGAGAATCCTGATACTAAATTGAATCCTGAGACATGGACTGGAGAACTTGATCCAAATGAGTGGATGTCATTTTATACCAAAATTATTGACCATGTTGGAGTTTTTAGCGAAAGAATCAAAATTGATGTCACATTCAGCATCACTGATCCATCCACAATAGATCCTGAACGTCTTGATAAGATCTATCAGGCATTTAGGGAGATGAGACGATTTAGGAAGTTGGATTGATAAATTTAAATTATTAAAACGAACGTTATCCTGAACGACATGGATACCAAGCCACGGCTCATGAGCGGAAAAGGAAACGCCCTCCTCGTCGTCAGCAGTATCTACCAGGCATGCACCTGCTATGAGCTCTTCGCCGCTACAGAATTACACGGAAAATGTGCCATCGTCACCTCGTACAAGCCATCACCCGGCGATATCTCAAAAGAAGACAGTGGAGAAGGCTTAAACGAGAAGTTAAAACAGTATGAGATATACAAACGAATGCTCTCCGAACACTTAAATCTCCCCCCTGATCAGGCCATAACCCAGGTAGAACGGTTTGAAAAAGAGGTAAAGAAGAAATTTGTCGAAGAACCTGGCCAGATGAAACTCCTCATCGTCGTGGATAAACTCCTTACCGGCTTTGATGCACCATCTGCAACCTACCTCTATATCGATAAACAGATGCAGGACCACAAAGCCGGT
>Ga0255341_1005210_pt1 | contig 12999 bp, 11 predicted proteins | sample wastewater_treat_8_FD_192418 | JGI IMG/M metagenome (GOLD analysis project Ga0255341, IMG submission 192418) | Wastewater microbial communities from Lulu Island WWTP, Vancouver, Canada - plant12 | ecosystem: Engineered > WWTP > Wastewater > Unclassified | place: Canada: Vancouver, British... | reverse complement strand
CTTTCTCAACTGATTTCCAGTTAATTCGCTGAGACAATTCTACTAACTCATGCTTCATATTTATCACACTAACCAACGGGATCCGAAAGACGTTCAATTGCGGGTTTTCTTCTGTTTTACCTATCATTTTGCAAGCTTTTTAACGAATCTACCAAAAGGCCTGCAATCTAACAAACATTAATATTAACTCATATCATTAGTTATCAACAATATAGGCACTTTATAAGGGTCGACTAATTAAGAGGGGTACTCCCCTCAGGTTTCCCCAATGTTGTAAATTGGTTTTTGGAAAAAACAAGTACAACATGGGTAAAATTACAGAAATAAAATTTGTCGGACAGCCGAACCTTTGGCTTGACATTTAAAAAGGTATTATTAATCGATTCCACGACGATACGCCTGTTCAGTGATATATTGAAGGGAGTTGGCCGTAACCCCAGAGGAGACGGCAAAAAAGAAGGGAGGCTTAAAGGTTCACATGCTGATAGATGCAGTTCAATCGGTTGGACGGTTTATTAAAATCACGGCAGCCAAAGTGAATGATCAGAAGTTTTTAAAAAGCCTGGAGCTGATCTCCCACAGCATGATAGTCTTTGACAAAGCCTATAACTATTACAATCAGTTTGTCCAATGGACCAGTAATGAAGTATACTTTGTGACCAGGATGAAAAAGAATGCGGTCTACGATGTTAAGAATGTTACACGGGTTCATTATCGCAAAAAAGATCAGGCGAAGGTTTTGCGGGATGAGGTTATCACTCTGGAATACTATCCTGAGGCAGCTGAAGGCAAAAGAGATACAAAGACCACTCTCGCACTTGAATTAAGGAAGGTCGGTTCTCAGGATGAGCGGAACCGTTATTATGATTTTCTGACAAACAACTTTGATATTGAGGCAGAAGAGGTTGCATTCTTTTACAAGAAAAGATGGGGTATCAAGATATTGTTCAAGAAAATGAAGCAAAACTTCCAGCTTCATTACTTCTATGGAGAGAGTGAAAATGCCATCTATACACAGGTCTGGTGTACGCTGATAGCCCAGTTGCTGCTGACGGTAACTCAGAAGATAGCACAGGCAGAGAAGGCATTCCCGGTTGTAGCATCATTGGTCCGTATACATCTGATAAGCATGCTTGACGTAAATGAGCTGTTGCGGAGTACAAAGCGACTTGTCAGGAGCAGATCAATCCCCCCTGATCTGCAATTATCATTAAATATGCAGGGGGTCAGTTTTTAAAACTAAAACATGACAATTGATAATCAGATGTTTATAATAAAAAATCGTGAATCTAAAAGATTAATCGGACAATAGTGGTTACAAATTTATTTTTAAGTTAAAGTGTATTTCCTTTTGTGGAGCTTGACCCTATTAGGTTATATCAAAGAAAATATTCCAAGCAAAAGAACATTTTTGAGGTTGGACAAAACTAACAATTTGAAGCGGCTAAATCCTTATAAATTTGATAAATCAGGAGATAATGATATTTAAAAGTCAAGTGATTTTATTTTGTTAAAAGCGGTTAGACAAGGACTAATTCTATAATTTCTACTGATTTATTAATGCGTTACAGTTTAAGAATATCTTTAATAGAGGTATGTGTTTACCTCACGATGTTTGGTTACTGGTATAACCTGCCAGTAATTTCAACTACCATTTTTGGTGGCTACAATGAATTTCGCATATACGATTTTACATTTTTAGCACTTACTTGTTTATTAATTAAACATAGAAGTCTGAAGATGATTTTCTTTACTATAAAGTCTGACGCTTCTCTAAAGTATATCTATTGGTTCGCTGTATGGGCAAGCATAATGACATTACCCACTTTGGTTTTTGTGGCATTACGTGGAAACTTTGTTTATGCAGGAATGACAATAATGTTCCTCTATCATCTATGGGGATACATTTTACTGGCAGCAGTCATTTTGACATATTATGATTCTGTGACTGTTGTTCCATTAATAAAGTGGTTTCTGGTTTTGTCCACATTGCATCTCTTGTTATATTATCTGCAAGTATCAGGGACAATAGGGCACCTTTGGGCACAACAGTATATTGATGCCTATGGAGAAAATGCCTTCTCAGGGACTCTAGGTCCTAACAGAATAACACCAGGCATGATGGCCTTTCTGGGCCTGATAATTAGCCTTTTTATTCTGATAAACAGATTTAATTCTAAACTCTTACGTATTATTGCATGGGTCAATATTTTCCTTGCAATTCCAGCCATTTTTATGATTGGTTCTCGTACTACCTTTATAACTGTTGTTTTATTTGTTCTTTTCTATTTGTTATTATACCGTATAAGACTTATTCCGGTTGTGGTGATTTTAATCCCACTTTTTATTATATTCTATAACCAAGGGTTAAATCAAAAACAAAAAGACCGGATTACGACTAATATTGAATGGAACAAAAGAAAACTACTTCGTGGAGAGAAGCTGGATGACCTTACAATAATAGAAGGATATGAGAACATTGGGTCAAACCGGGTACAAATTATTGAAAAATATGTGCCATTTTTATTAGATCATTATTATATCCTTCCTGTTGGTTTTGGATTCAACAACAGAATTATAGCGAGCTCTACGGGAGCGGCTTCAGCCCACAATGTTTATCTGTCATTATTAAATGAGGTGGGTTTTATCGGCCTTTGGTTGTACATTTCATGGCTGTTCTCATATATTGTAACTGAACGAAAAAGGAACAAGCTGATTCCTCATTACCGGGGTAAAGGCCTCATCACATCTTTGGTTCTTGCTATGATCATATCTCTTATGGCAGGAGAACACCTTTATGTTTACAGGCCATGCTTTGCAATATTGGGTACATTTCTGTTTGTTATTACGGTCATGGGTCTTTTTGAGCTACCTTTAAGAACAGACGAAGATTCTGAATTAAAATAAACAATATATGAACTACTATTCAAAAGAAATATGCGTTGTGATTCCTTGTTATAATGTGTCTAAACACATAACCAATGTCATTCAATCTATTCCAGATATTGTAGGTCATATTATATTGGTAAATGATAAATCTTCAGACAATACTAATGATATAGTAAATAGTCTTGCAGCTTCTGACGGAAGATTGATATGTCTAGAACACTTTGAGAATAAGGGAGTGGGAGGTGCAGTAATAACCGGCATGAAAAAAGCAATTGAACTCGGTTGTAACTATATTATTAAAATAGATGGTGACGGACAGATGGATACTAGATATTTGCCTCAGTTATTAAATCCATTGATTCAGTCTGATTTTCATTTTGCAAAGGGTAACCGATTCAACGATTTTCGTGCTCTCAGACAAATGCCGTTTATTCGTAGGGCAGGAAATCTTTTCCTGAGTTTTATGGTGAAAGCTGCATCTGGTTACTGGTCTGTTTTTGATCCTACAAACGGCTTCTTTTGTATTAAAAGAGAAATACTTGAAAAAATTGGCTTCAACAGGCTTGAAAACAGATATTTCTTTGAAAGCTCTCTCCTAATAGAACTTTATTATACGGGAGCAAAAATATACGATGTGCCAATTCCAGCACTTTACGGAAATGAAAAATCAAATCTGTCTATTATAAATGCGATGTTTACATTTCCGATTAAAATAATCAAAGCATTTACAAGACGGATTTTGCTAAAATATTTTATTTATGATTTTAATATATTCTCGATTTATTTATTTATCGGTATTCCACTACTGATTTTTGGCATTGTCTTTGGCATTGCAAAGTGGATAAAATACGGAATGGCAGATATACCTGCTCCGACAGGCACAGTGATGCTGGCAACATTGTCAGTGATCCTCGGGGTGCAATTATTATTGTCTGTAATTCAACATGATATATCCTCAAAGAATCCATTTTCTATTGATTCTACAAAAACAACCGGTAACTAATAATGGAAAAAATCAGAAATAAGCACTTGGTCATTATTCTTATATTGGGTCTTGTTTTTGCATTAGGGTTTTACATTGACGGAAGAGAGGCAACGATTAATAACCTTTCTTCTGATCAGTGGAATATTTTACCTGTCTGTATTAAACTAGATCATCCAGAACTGTATAAAGGAGATCTTTTTGCAGATAATCAAAATGATATAGAGTATTACACTCCTTTTTTTGTATCAGGGGTAAGATTTTTTACTAAATTTTCAAAAGACAATTATATTGAAGGTTTAAATAAGCTGAACTTTCTTATAAATTTTTTTTATACAGTAGCATGGGCTTTATTCTTTTATTTTTTGTGCAAGAATCTGCCTGTTGCATTAATTATGACCATTCTTGTCCGAGGCATCCTGTGGCTGCCCGGCTTTGAATTATGGGGTGCCGGTGCTTTATGGACAGCTCTGCCAAGGACTGCATTTTTAGCCCTGTTGCCTCTATCGCTGTTACTGATGTTGCCGACTGTAAAGAATAAGTATTATCATTTTGCCGGAGCACTTTTATTGGGTATAATTTCTAATTTTCATCCTATAAGTGGATTAGGGTTATGTTTATCGCTATGGCTTACCTATTGCGTTTATAATTGTTTTCTATCTTTTCATAAGACACGGAATGTTTTATTTCAGTCATTTATTATTGCGATCTTAATGATAATTGGACTTTCGCCGTACTTATACACATATTATACTAGTGTTGTTTTAAACGCACCTTATGATAATTATTTATTCAATGAATTGCTAAGCCTGAGAATTGGTGAACAGTTTCAGAAGCCTTTTCTGGCGATCAGCAGGTTTGGCCAGGTTAAATGGTTTTTGTTTATAATGACACCTCTTCTGGCGATAGTCATCATTAGAAGAAAGCTGCCTGATGAAATGCGAAAGTCATATGTTTTTTATTTAATTCTACTTATTGTGGTGATAAGTTCTTCTGTGCTGACAGTGCCTGCTGAGCAATTGATCAGAAAAAAAGGTGTGGATTTAAATATGTCCTTTCAGTTAATACGGAATGTAAAATATGTAATGGTGCCTGTTTTTGTATTTTATAGTTTGGTCATGATTTTCTCTTTAGAAAAACTCAGATATCATACTCAGTTAAAACTACACTGGGTCATTCTGTCAGTTTTGTTGGTTTTATTAGTAATTGCACGTTATGATCCATTTAAAAGTTATCCACTGGTAGGCGATGATTTTATAAGATCAACATTGCCAAATGCCTATTCAGTCCGTAAGGAAATTGCTTATGAAGATAAGAATTTGGACACAATGTTTAAATGTATAAATACAAACACAGGGTACTATGCTAGATTTATAGGTCCAGCCCAGCTAAGGACTGCATGCAGGCGAAGCGTCGTTTTTGACTTCAAGGGAGCAAGTATGTTGATTGAAGGAAACCCCGATAAATATATTGAATGGGCCAAAAGAGCCTTGTTACTTGCAAGATGTAAGACTTCAGAATGTGAGTTTGATCTGTATCATGAGTGGGGCGCAGACTACTGGCTTACTGATAAACAAATTGTTTTAGATGAAGTCTCACCATTAATTATAATTGGTAGATGGTATCTTTATTCCCTGAAGTAAAAAAGACTGTCCCGAGTTTGATATCAAGAAACACAAAGATTCTGTACATAGGGAATAAGTTAAGTCATCATGGCTTTACTCCGGGAGTAATTGATACCCTTGGCCCGTTACTGGAGAGGGAGGGCTACATAGTGTCTTATGCAGGCACTTACAAAATACAGGCGATTCGTTTTATTGAAATTATTTTAAAGGTGGTTTTTATTGGCCGTAAAGCAAATTATGTTCTTATTGACACCTATAGCACATCCGCATTTTGGTTTGCATACTGGGCAGGTTTGATGGCAAGGCTTATAAAGGTGCCTTATATCACCATTCTTCGTGGGGGTGACTTGCCGAGCCGACTAACTAAATCAAAACGTTTATGTAACGATCTTTTCAAACATTCTCATGCAAATGTTGCGATCTCAGGTTACCTGAAGCATGAGTTTGAAGAAAGAGGAATTAAGGTAACATTAATTCCTAATATAATTAACATAAAGAATTACCCATTCAAATTACGTGAAAAAATGAGACCACGTTTGTTATGGGTAAGATCATTCCACAGGCAGTATAATCCAAACATGGCAGCAGATGTATTAAAGAAACTCTCAAGAATATACCCTGAAGCTGAACTTTGTATGGTAGGTCCTGATAAGGATGGCAGTATGGAGGATTTTAGAAATTATGTCAATGAACTAGGAATGGGAGAGCAGATTAAGATAACCGGATTACTTAAGAAAGAGGAGTGGATAAAGCTAGCTGAAGACTATGATTTCTTCATAAATACTACAAATGTTGATAATACTCCAATCAGTGTTATTGAAGCTATGGCCCTTGGATTAAATGTTATTTCCACAGACCCTGGAGGAATACCATTCTTACTTAATAATGATATTGACAGTGTATTAGTTCAGCGAGGTGATGCATGTGCAATGGCAACAGAAATAGAAAAACTTATTAAAAATCCTGCTAAGGTGGGTGCATTATCAAAAGCTGCCAGAGACAAAGCCGAGGGATTTGATTATATTCATGTTTTGAACCAATGGTGTGAGTTATTAGTTTAGGTTATTGAAACGGCAAGTTAATGAACGACAAGATTAGACATTTATGGTATTTATTATGTCGTTATGTGTTTGTCATTATTCCTGACAGACTTTTTGTGCAGATTACAGCTTTAATTACATATAGTCGGTTAGGTTTTCCTTATAAGCCATATAATCTCTCCAAACCCGTTTCTTTCAACGAGAAGATTACAAAATTCAAAATAAATCCGTGCAATATTGATCTATCCAGTTATGCAGATAAGATTGAAGTTAGAAAGTACATAAAAAGCAAAATTGGTGAAGAGTACCTTGTTCCATTGCTGGGAATCTACAAATCTGCAAATGAAATCGACTTTGAAACTCTTCCGCAAAAATTTGTTTTGAAAGCAAATCATGGCTCCGGATGGAATATAATATGTGAGGACAAGAACAAGTTAGATTTTAATGAAACACGACGTAAACTCGTCAAATGGCTTAATTATAACGCATTTTATCTTTCACGTGAATACCAGTACAAATATATTACACCAGCAATTATATGTGAAAAGATGATCGGGGTTAATATATATGATTATAAGTTTTTCTGTTTCAACGGGGAACCAAAGATTGTACAAGTCGATATTGATAGGTTTACAAATCATAGAAGGGCTTTCTTTAACATGGAATGGGAAAAGCAAGCATATTCTATACGCTATCCAATTTCAGAGAGAGAGGTTGACAAACCTATACAGTTAAAAGATATGATCGAGATTTGCAGAAAACTTTCTTCTCCATTTTCTTTTGTCCGAGTTGACTTATATCTGCATCATTCAAGGATATATTTTGGAGAACTTACATTTATTCCTGGTGGCGGCAATGAACCTTTTAATCCGGTTGAAGCTGATTACAGTTTTGGAAAACTATTTATTATATGAGGATCTTAGTTTTTTATCAATATTTTGGAACACCTAAAGGCAGCTGGTCAACGCGCATGTATGAATTTTGCCGCCGTTGGGTAAAAAAGGGTCATCATGTCACTGTTGTCACTGCCCCGTATGAAAAATCTGACATTAAAGCAGAACGATTTATAACCAGGAAGAATTTCGACGGCATTGATCTAATAATAATTAACTCCCCTGATTCAAACAGGAGATCAACATTCATCAGGGGGATGAGTGCAGTCCGCTTCGCTTTTATCTCAACATGGTATGCATTGACCATGAAGTATGATGTGGTACTTGCCAGTTCAGGTCCGATTACAGTTGGTATTCCTTCACTCTTGGCAAAATGGCTCAGAAGGAAGAAAATGGTATTTGAGGTGCGTGACTTATGGCCTCAGGGTGCTGTTGAACTCAATAAAATTAGAGGGAATTTTCTTATAAAATCCGCCTACAAATTTGAAAAAGCCTGTTATTTGAATTCCAGCCTTGTGGTTGCAGCCAGCAAGGGGATGAAAGAGTCAATCAATGAACGATACAGTTCTGTACAGCCCTTGGTAATACCAAATGTGGCTGATCTTACTTTATTCGCCAATTGTCGTGAGAGATTATCGGAGGAAGGCGGCGACAAAGAAGCAAAATGCTTTATTTATGCTGGCTCACTCGGTCTGATGGATGATTTTAAGCAGTGTATTGATGCAATGGCTTTAGTTCGAAGGAGTGATATAAAGTTGGTTGTAATTGGAGATGGGGCGGAACGCAGTGATCTTGAAGCAAAAGTTAATAATCTGGATTTAAAAAATGTTGAATTCATTGGTCTGATCCCTAAAACTGAGTTAATAAAATGGTATTCAAAAGCATATGCATCTATATTAACAGTTAAGGATAATAATATCATTCAAACATTTTCTCCGAATAAAATGTTCGATTCTCTTGCTGCCGGGGTACCAATAATCCAAAACAGTGCGGGGTGGATAAAGGAGATGGTTGAAATGAATAAATGCGGATTAAACGTAGAGCAGAACAATCCTCAATGTTTTGCTGATGCAATTACCTATCTGGCTGATCATCCTTCAGAAAGAGATGTTTACGCTCAAAATGCTTTTCGCCTTGCTAAGTCAGAATTTGATGTCGATATACTAGCTGAAAAATATATTTCCGCCATTTTGGCGCTATAAATGAAAGAATTTTTAATTACCGGAGCCAACGGCTTTCTTGGTAAATACATAGTCGATGCTGTAAGTAACCTTGGTTTCAGGACACTTGGTCTTTCAGGGTGCGATTATAATTTAGACCTCTCTGCCATGGTTCCTGAATTTACGGAGAGTTTCAGCAAGGTTATTCATGCAGCAGGATTAGCTCATATACAGGCTGGATTAAACAAATCAGCCCAAAGATTCTTTGAAGTTAATGAGACAGGGACGGCGAACCTGCTTGACAGCCTGGAGAAGGTTTCTCCTCTGCCGATGTCGTTCGTTTTCATAAGCACTGTAGCAGTGTACGGGCTTGATGAGGGAGAGTCTATTGAAGAGACGGCCCCTCTTAATGGTAGTTCTCCTTATGCTCTAAGTAAAATAAATGCTGAAAACCTTGTAAGGAAGTGGGGCCAAAAGAATAATGTCAACACACTAATACTTCGTTTGCCACTTATTGCCGGTGCTCATCCTCCGGGAAACCTGGGGGCTATGATCAGAGCTATAAAACGAGGGTTTTACTTTCGTATCGGTGATGGCAGTGCAAACCGGAGCATGGTGCTGGCTGAGGATGTGGCTGGTTTTATAGCATCCTGCGAAGCCTATTCAGGCACATATAACCTTACAGATGGCTGTCATCCGAGTATTAAGGAGTTGGATAAAGCTATTGCATCACGACTTAACACAAAAATCAAAAAAATTCCCTCTTCACTCGTTAAATTCGCTGTCAGGGCTGGTGATTTTCTTCCCATTATTCCGATTAATTCAGTAAAGTATAAAAAACTGACTTCGTCACTTACTTTCTCTGATACAAAGGCACGTAGAGAGATTGGCTGGCAGTCGAGGTCTGTGGTTGATAATCTTGAAGTTTAGCTTGGTTCTGTTGGAGAAAGTATCTTTAAAATCGAAGCGTAAGAATACTTCTTGAATTCGTAACTGAAAACAAAGACAAACAGATTGGTAGTGATCAAGGGAAAGGTAAGAAAATTATTCACCATCTGCTTACTTCAGGGACACTAACCGAAAAGAATCTGAATCAGACCTGAAATGACAAAAAATACCCCAATCCCTTCGGAGATACGGGCAATCCATTTCAGTGCTTATAGTTTTTTGGATTGAAAAGATAATGACAAAACCAAGACTGCTCTTCTTTATTATACTTATCGTTGTTATCGTAACATACATCGTCGGATGCAGAAGGGCGGGAACTTGGCTGGTGAAGGAAGAGACGCCACCTCATGCTGATGCCATGGTGATACTGATGGGAAGCTTTCCGGAAAGAGTTCTTCAGGCATGCGACTCGTGGAAATCAGGCCTTGCAGGAAGGCTTATCATTGTCGAGGAGAGCATGGGCCCGTTCAGCATGCTGGAGGAGCGAGGGGTAAATATTGTCAGCAACAGTGAGCAGGCAGTCAGTTCCCTCAAAGAACTGGGTGTGCCTGCTGATAGCATCATCCTGCTCCCCGGTGATGCAAGGAGTACAGTTGATGAAGCTCTGGCGGTGAAGAAATACCTGGCCTCATCCAGTTCTGCTGACACTATTGTTCTTGTTTCTTCTCCTGCTCACATGCGGCGGGCATACATGATATTCAAGAAAGTCCTTCGTGACTCTGAGAAACCTGTCTGCGTGGGCACATGCCCCAGTTCTTACTCCAGCTTTAATCCGGATAAGTGGTGGAGACGAAAAGAGGATGTTCAGAGTGTTGTCAGCGAGATGGTTAAAATATTGAGTTTTCTTACAATAGAGCAAAGAGAATACAGGAAATAATAATGTCCTCAGTATGCAGTTATCAGATCATAAGCATAAAAAGCAGGTTATATGAGATTGACAATAGTGGCCGGGGCGAGGCCTAACTTCATGAAGATCGCTCCGCTGATACATGCCATTGAAAAACAAAAGGCAAAAGGTAATGGGCATAAGTTGAACTACCGTCTGGTGCATACAGGACAGCATTATGACCCGAAGCTGAGCGCCACCTTCTTCGAAGAACTGGGAATACCGGCGCCACATATCAACCTTGAGGTGGGCAGCGGTACACAGGCGGAACAGACAGCCGGAATAATGCTCGGCTTCGAAAAGGAACTGTTTGCTCATCCTTCTGACCTGGTAATAGTGGTGGGCGATGTCACATCTACCATGGCCTGCTCAATAACCGCAAAGAAGCTGAACACAAAGGTGGCTCACATAGAGGCAGGCATACGCTCATTTGACCTGACAATGCCCGAGGAGATAAACCGCATGGTGACAGACAGCATCACCGACCTTTTCTTTACAACATCACACTTCGCCAACGAGAACCTTCGCAAAGCAGGAGTGCCCGAAGATAAAATCTTTTTCGTGGGTAATGTCATGATAGATACACTTCTTGCAAACCGTCCGCATTTCATCAGGCCTGCTATATGGGATGAGCTCAGTCTGAAGGAGAAGGAATACATTGTGATAACACTGCATCGTCCGAATAACGTTGACGATCCAGATAACCTGCAGCAACTGCTCAAGGCAATTACAGATGCCTCACGTGACCTGCCGGTAGTTTTCCCTGTTCATCCCCGAACCCGCAAAGTCATAAATGATTTTAGTCCTGCGGTTTTGCGGTCCTGTGGTCTTGCAGACGGGCAACCCCTGAAGCTTACTGAACCGCTGGGATACCTGGAGTTCAATTACCTTGTTGAAAGGGCATTTGCAGTGATCACTGATTCGGGCGGCATCACCGAAGAGACAACTGTCATGGGGGTGCCATGCATGACACTGCGCAACAGCACCGAGAGACCTGAGACATGCACCGTGGGAACAAATGAGCTGCTGGGAACGGATCCAGACGCAATAAAACCGGCGATGGACAGACTTTTCGCGGGAAGGTGGAAGAAGGGTGGCATCCCGGAGCTGTGGGATGGCAAGACTGCGGAGAGGATTGTAGAGATACTTCTTCAGATTGCAGAATGAGTTCTTGTCTATGAACATTTCTGTTTGCATGTTATGAATGATATAGATATTGATTATTTCATAAAGACATATGTTACCAGGAGGCCAGTCAGTCTTTTGAAGCCTGACCTGGAGAAAAACCACCGGGAGCTTGAGGAGCGGTTGAACGGCAGGAAGGTACTGGTGATAGGCGGGGCAGGGACGATAGGTTCCTTCTACATAAAGGCTCTTCTGAAATACAGGATCAGCAGCATGATTGTTGTTGACATAAATGAGAACGGACTGACGGAGCTGGTGCGTGACCTGCGTAGCTCTACAGGGTACAACATTCCCGCGGAGTTTATCACCTATCCCATGAACTTCGGCGACAGGGTGTTTGAGAAGATGTTCCGGTCGATGGCGCCGTTTGACATAGTGGCTAATTTTGCTGCCCATAAGCATGTACGCAGCGAGAAGGATATCTTCTCAATAGAGGCGATGATTGAGAACAACGTGCTGAAGGCACGGCAGCTCCTGGAACTGCTGTTGCAACATCCGCCAAAACATTTTTTCTGCGTATCCACTGATAAGGCCGCCAATCCTGTGAATATCATGGGAGCAAGCAAGAAGCTGATGGAGGAGCTGATAATGGCTTATTCGGGGAAACTGAAGATAACTACTGCCCGTTTTGCTAACGTAGCCTTCTCAAACGGCAGCCTGCCGCAGGGATTTCTTGAGCGGCTTAACCGCAGGCAGCCTTGGTCGTGCCCGCTGGGAATAAGGCGTTTCTTCATATCACCACAGGAGTCTGGCGAGCTATGCCTGATAGCTTCCCTGCTTGGAGAATCGGGAGATATCATCTTCCCGAAGCTGGATGAGAATCGTGATATGATCTCATTTGATACTGTAGCCAATGACCTGTTGAAATACATAGGCATGGAGGCTGACGTATGCAGAACAGAGGAGGAGGCAAGAAGGAAGGCTTTAGAGCTGAATGAAAGTTCAAAAACCTACCCTGTTTATTTTTTTGAAACAGACACCTCGGGTGAAAAGCCGTTCGAGGAGTTCTTTACTGAAAGAGAGGTGATTGACAATGAGAGATTCATCAATCTTGGCGTGATCAAGAATTCAGTGAAGCGCGATTTATCAGAGATAGACGGGATATTTGAGAGGCTGCAGGCACTTTTTGCTTCTGAACGGGTAACAAAGGCAGCAATAGTTGATATACTCAAAACCTGGCTCCCAGACTTCGAACACATTGAAAAAGGCAAGGGGTTAGATTCGAAGATGTAATTAAAAGCCTGAAGATCTGAAGGCTTGAAGACCAGAATATTATGTACAGAAGGTTCTTTAAGCGTTTTTTTGACATTGTTTTGTCGGCGTTGGCGATAGTGGTGGTGTTGCCGTTTATGTTGCCAATAATTATAGGGCTGCTGCTGACAGGTGAGCAT
>Ga0255341_1005203_pt1 | contig 13013 bp, 16 predicted proteins | sample wastewater_treat_8_FD_192418 | JGI IMG/M metagenome (GOLD analysis project Ga0255341, IMG submission 192418) | Wastewater microbial communities from Lulu Island WWTP, Vancouver, Canada - plant12 | ecosystem: Engineered > WWTP > Wastewater > Unclassified | place: Canada: Vancouver, British... | reverse complement strand
GCAAGAGGTAAAGGTTAGAGTGGTGAAGGAGGGAGAGTAAATGCAAGAGGTAATAGCAGTCTGTGCCTTCTGTGGAAACGAGCTCTACGAAGGCGATGAGGTGCTGTTAATTGACGGAGGGATAGACGTTTACGTGTGTGACGAGGTATGTTTGGTAGACTATCTACTTAAGACGAGAGACGTCAAAAAGGTGGTGTTGAAAGACGAGGGTCCGGGTTGGTAACTTCCCCGCCCTTGACAAAAAGTTCGCTGGGGAGTATAATAGACATGGAAGGAGGGATAATCATGATTATAAGTGTTAACCACCAACCCTCTGGTGGTAGGGAGTGGGTGGCTGAGATCGGGTAAACAACTTTGATGGTGGTTTACAAATACAAACATAAAAAAGTATACAGCATTTCAAACAACTTTCATGGTGGTTAATAAAAATTAGGAGGTACAAGATGATAGATTTATTACTTGGTGGGAGTCCTTGTCAGGGGTTCAGTTTTGCAGGTAAGCAGTTAAATTTCTCTGACCCAAGAAGTAAACTATTTTTTGACTACGTAAAAGCCTTGGAAGCCTTGAAGCCAAAATATTTTCTACTTGAAAATGTAAAAATGAAGAAAGAATACGAAGATGTAATAACACAACATTTGGGTGTAAAACCAATAGAAATCAATTCTGCTTTGGTATCCGCACAGAATAGGAAAAGGCTTTATTGGACAAATATTCCGAATGTTACGCAGCCAAAAGACAAAGGAATAAATCTTGTAGATATATTAGAAAGTGATGTTGAGATAAATCCCGGTGCGATTAGAGGTCGAAAACTAAACAAAGCGACAATTATAGGTAGACGGTTAAACGACCAAGGAAAACGAGAGGACTATAACAAAGATATACCAATTACACAATGCCTTGAAGTTAGAGCAACAAATACGAATAAATCAAATTGTCTTACGACTGTTGATAAAGATAATGTATTAACACCTTTACCAGTAGGACGATATCCCGACGCTCTTAAAAACAAATTACCTTTTAGATATTATACAGTTACCGAATATTGTAGGCTTCAAACACTACCAGATAATTATTGTGATTGCATTCCAGAAAGCCAAGCAAAAAAATGTCTTGGCAATGGCTGGACAGTAGATGTAATAGCCCATATATTATCATTCATCCCAGAAACATATTTACATACCGTTGTAAGCCTGTTTGATGGTATATCTTGCGGTCAGGTTGCTCTTGAGAGAGCAGGAAAGGTTTACAACCAATATTACGCATCAGAAATTGATAAATACGCTATTGCAGTTACTCAAAAGAATTATCCCCACACTATGCAATTAGGTGATGTAACTAAGATTGATTGGGAAGTATTCAAAGACAGGGTTAATATGATTCAAAAAGTTTCATAAAGCATTACAAGACTAAACCATTCAGGGTACAAAGAGGCTGGATTATAAGAAGATATAAGGAGGAATGCCGTTGATAAAAATAAAGACACTTATTAAGAAAGACACTGTTGAGGTACGACAGTTTGTAATCTCACAGTTACGACACTACGGTTACGATGTGCAAGAGGGATGGTGGTATGTGTATGCACAGGGCACCATCCCTGTGTGCCTTGTCGCTCACATAGACACTGTGCACGCAGAAGCGCCTAAGCAGGTGTTCTATGACCAGAAGCGCAAAGTCTTATGGTCACCTGATGGGTTAGGCGCAGATGATAGGGCAGGGGTATGGGCTATACTGTACATACTTGAGGCTGGTTACCGCCCTTCTGTACTGTTTACAGATTTGGAGGAATTCGGAGGAGGTGGTGCGAAGGAGGCTGCAAAAGAGATTACCCCTGCGGGTATCAAGTACCTGTTAGAGATTGACCGTAGGGGTTCCCGTGACGCTGTGTTTTATGACGAGGACAATGAGGACTTCAAGCAGTACGTAGAAGCCTTTGGTTTCAAAGAGGCCCTTGGCACATTCAGCGACATAAGTATCCTTACACCTGAATGGGGTATAGCAGGGGTGAACGTGTCCACAGGGTACTACATGGAGCACTCAAAAAGTGAATACCTGTGCGTTGCAGAACTTATGGCTTCTGTGTATAAGGTCATGCAAATGCTTAGCGTAGCAGACAAGGCCCCTGTGTTCAAGCACGTGGAGCCCAAGCCTGAGCCTCGTAAGTACCTAGGCTGGTCTTATTGGTTTGATAGGAATAAAACCGACTGGGTACAGTGCTACCTGTGTACTAATTGGGTAAGCCCTGAGGACCAATATGTTTGGGAGGATGAGTTTCAAGAGGAATGGGTCCTGTGTCCTGAGTGCGCACGCATTATAAATGAGGGTGCGAGCAGGGACACTATGGCAGTAAAACTTCACCAAGACGGGTAAACTATCTTGACAAACCTGACACGTCATGGTATAGTAATAATGGATGGATTCGGTAGGTTTCATGCCTGCTTCCTTTCTTTCTCTCCCTTTGAGCCCCCGTTCGCCCATGCGGGGGCTTTTTTATTCCTTAAGTTACGAGTTGACACTTATCTCACCAGAGTGTATACTAAAAATAGACGCTTTAATTAAGGAGGTCTTACCAATGGCATTAAAAAACCCCAGAAAATACGTTGATCGGGTAAACTCTACCCACAGGTTAGACAAGGAGGTTGCGAACGCACTGCACGAGTGCGTGCGTCTAGACCCTGACGGACGAAACGTATCTGACATAGTAAATGACGCCCTACGAGCATATCCTGACATTGCCAAATTTATAAAGCACAAACAGTAATGGACACCAAACAAATTCTGGAGCATTTGTTTGGGGGACGTGTTGGCTACGTCTTTCTCCCTTATTCTGTTCCACAGAGTGAGGGGCGGGCCGTATGGAAGGAAAGCAGGGCGTTCCTCTGGCCGACAGAGGCCGACATGATTGTTGAGCACCTGTCCAAGGGTGGGGTCAACCAGTATTTCTCGCCCCAGATGTACAAGTATAACACTTACAGGCGTACTGAATGCCTGCATGAGGAGCAAGAAGTGTTGTGGGCTGACTTGGACGAGTGCGACGTACATACAGTTTCTCCCAAACCTACCATTGCTTGGGAATCCTCACCGGGGAGGTACGCTGCCCTGTGGAGGCTTGACAAGCCATACCCGTTGGATGACGTGCTTCGTGCATGTAAGGGTATAGCGTATGAGTACGCCCCACAAGGAGCAGATAAAGGTGGTTGGGATGCCACACAGGTCTTAAGATTTCCCGGTACAAAAAATTATAAACGTAACCCTGAGGGGGACCCCGGTAGATTGCTCTGGGCAGACAACACTGCGTATAGTATTACAGACTTTCCCATCGCCGAGGAGACTACAGACTACCCCGATGTTACAGATACAATTGTAAGCACCAGCATTGCCTTGCCTGAGTGGGTGAGACAGGAGCTTAAACGTGAGACATTGCCTCCGGGTGCTGACCGCTCTGCGATGCTGTGGAGGCTTGAGCACGCCATGCTTGAGGCAGGGCTGCCTGTGATGGACATTGTAGCCTTGCTGTGGCCAACGGTGTGGAACAAGTATAAACAACGTAGAGACGGTAAAGCACAACTTGTTAAAGAAGTGCTTAAATGCGAGAAGGAATACGTAGAACAAGGGGCTATACAGGAGGTAGAGGAGGGGGAGAGCGTACTTCCAGAAAAAGGTGTAACTGCCTACGATTTTCCAACATTCCTATCCCAGAAATTATCCCCACCAAGATGGCAGGTTGACAGGTATTGGACACTCAATAGCCTTGGGATGATTGCTGGGGAGCCCAAGGCGTATAAGTCTATTCTCGCCACAGACTTGGCGTTGTCAGTGGCTTCTATGAGACCGTTCTTGGACGTGTACCCGGTGTATGAGCCGGGGCCTGTGCTATATATAAATGAAGAAAACGACGCCGCCCTTGTGCAGGACCGTATATTCAAAATGGCTGCACACAAGGGGCTGCTTGACTATAGAAAAACAGAGCATGATAGGTTAGTATTTTTAAGAGATATTCCCTTATATGTGCAAAATAATGAAGGGTTTGACTTGGTAGATTATGGATGGCGGGATGCTGTGGAGGAGTTTATTAAGGACAAAGGCATAAGCATGCTTATACTTGACCCATTTTATATGATGCTTGGTGAGATTGACGAGAATGACTCAAGTGAAGTGCGTCCTATCCTGCGGTGGTTGTCAAGCCTGAGACAGAAATATCTGTGCTCTGTGCTGCTTATACACCATTACAATAAGAGCGGTTCAGAGAAACAGCGTCCGGGATTACGAATACGAGGGTCCTCTGTGTTTCATGGGTGGCTTGAAAACGGGTTGTACGTTACGAGGCAGGAAGTGGAAGGGAAGGTAAAAGTTGAGAAAGAGTACAGAGCCTTCCAAGGAGTATCGTATGACTATGTAACCTTTATTTTGAAGGACCCCGGACACTTAGGCTACACAGTCAATGTAGGGTCTGCTGAGACCACAGCCAGCTTGATAAAGGAGAGGATTATCTATCACATGGTGCAGGGTGGTAGAGACACAATAACAGCTAAAGAACTCGTAGATCGCTATGGAGGTTCTATGTCTGGAACATATGAAACACTTGAAATGATGGTCGAGGAAGGCCTGCTAACAGTATTGAAACAAGGCAGGGGAAGGGGGTCTCAGACATTATATGGAATCTCAGACAAACTTGCTCGACTCAGACAAGGTTTACCACTGGAGGACGAAGCCTGATATTATACAGTACAAAGCCTTGCGTAAGGCTATAAAGCGAGGTAACCTTGGTGTATTTTTTGAGCCTCGTGTTGGAAAGAGCCTAGTAGCTGTGCACTTCTGCGGATACGAACACGTGTTCAATGGCATCCGCAGAGTTTTAATCATATCCCCCTTATCAGTACGTAGTGTATGGCAGGAGCAGATAAACCTGCACTTAGATGAGAGTATCCCTCGTGAGGTTATCCTGTGGGACCCAAAGAGGCACGTGCCATCTGCTCCTAAAGGTACCCTGAGATTTATCGTAGTAACATGGGACCAAATGTGGCGGTACAGGGACACACTGGCTGCGTGGAAACCACAGATAATAATCGCTGATGAGTGCCACAGGCTGAAGAATAGAAACACACAAAGGTCTAAGGCTGCTGCTGTGCTGGCTAATGTAGCCCCGCTGAGGTTGGGATTATCTGGAACTGCTTACACAAAATATGAGGATTTATTTGGCGAGTTCAGATTCATAGACAAAAACCTGTTTGGTGCCAGTTGGAAGAAGTTTAGGGAAACCTACCTTATTATGGGAGGCTACATGGGTAAGCAGGTAGTAGGGTACAAGAACGAGGACTTGCTTTTACAAAAACTTGCCGAGGCGTCTGTGGTTGCTACACGTGAGGACACTATAGGAGAACCACAGGTTGATACAGTACATATCCCTGTGCCATTGGAGCCCAAGGCAAGGGAAGCATACAATGAAATGAGAGATGAGCTGGTGCTTATGCTCGAAGACACCACAGTGTCAGCATCTATCAAACTTACATGGATGTTAAGATTACTGCAGATAGCAGGGGGTTTTGTAACAGCAGACGATGGCACTGTGAGGCAGGTAAGTAAGGCCAAGTTAGAGTACTGCCTAGACCTAGTTGAGGACATTACAAGCCGAGGGCACAAGGTGGTAATATTTGCCAAGTTCTTACCTGAGATACAAGCCTTAGCCGCCAAGCTCCCACAAGCAGTAGTTATACATGGTGGTGTGCCAGAGCATGCACGATTGGATGCAAGGGTTTATTTCCATGATGACCCAAACACCACAGTAGCCATAGTGCAGATAGACAGTGGTGGGGAAGGCGTGTCATTCGCTGAAGCCCATGATGTCATATACTATAGTATGTCATACAGTCTTACGTCCTTCCTCCAGTCTGAGGCAAGAGTCCTAGGGCGTGAACAAAAGTCAAATGTTGTAAATTACTATTTTCTGGAAGCAGAGGATACATTAGACAGTGAACTTGTAGAGCGTATTTTGAAAGGTGAAGATTTTACAAATATGACTACGGAAAAAGTCAAGACGCTACTTGGGTATTAGTATCAGTTGTGATATAATACTCTTATGAGGGCAGAACCACGAGGCAGATGTAGCGCAAATAATTACCAAAACCCCTGCCCAAGATGGCCGGGAGTATCTGCTTGTTGCCTCATATCATGCGGAGACCTTGACTGCCCTGTGAAATGCACACGTAAGGACTCGGAGAAGTGCCCATATCTTGGGTATGGGAGGTGGAATATACCAATAGAAGAGGACTATTACAGAAAATTACCGAAAGGGGAGAATCTAGGTGGACAATGATATTATATCCCCATGCACAGCATGTGAATTACATACTCTTGCACAGCACCCATGTATGCAGGGAGTAGGCTCTGTACCTGCGAAGGTAATGATTGTAGGCGAGGCTCCGGGTGCACAGGAGGACCTATATGGTAGGCCTTTTGTGGGGGCGTCTGGTGATAAGTTGAGAAATGCTTTGAAGGACGCTGGGATAGACCCTGAGGAGTGCTATATAACCAACGCTGTTAAGTGCAGGCCACCTATGAATGCCACACCTAGCATAAAGCAAATAAAAGCCTGCAAACCTCACCTTGACGCTGAAATTGAGGCTGTGAAACCAGAGATAATAGTGGCTGTGGGGGGCATTGCGCTTAAGGCATTTGGCATAAAGCAGGGTATCACCTCTGTGCGGGGGACTGTGCTGGATTACAATGGCATTAAGGTATTCCCCATCCTTCATCCTGCGTTTATTCTGAGGCAACCCCAGCGTGAGCGTACGTTTAAGGCTGACCTTGCGTACCTAGCACGTGAGATACAGGGAAAGCACAGGGCTACTGATGAGGGTATACCACGTACGCTTGTAACTACAATTGACGACTTAGAACGTATGGAAGCAGACCTCTTAGCGAAGGATACCTACGCCATCGGTTATGACATAGAGACGGACTACGAGGAGACGAGCAACAGAATAATCCTCCTCGGTCTGGGAAAATTAGACAAGAATGAGAAAGTTACCCATGTATATGCCATACCTTGGGAGCACCCTGCTAGGAGCGAGTCTGCGCTTCCATTGCACAGGATACAGGAGACTGTGGAAAAGATACTAGAGCCCAAGAGACCGATGAAGGTAGCACAGAATGCCTACAGGTTTGACAATAGGCATATACGTAAACGGGGTATAAAGCCCTATCTTGGATATGACCTGTTGTTAGGGGCTTATTTACTAGATGAGAACAGTCCTCATGACCTTGAGTTTCAGGCTATGACACTATTAGGCTCGGAGAACTGGAAGAGTGATGTTAAGTACTCTGTTAACTACCCGCTATCGAAATTAGCAGAGTACAATTTTAAAGATGTTATCCGAATGCTGCAGATTGTACCTATACAGAGGCGTCTGCTTGCGTCTGACAAAGGCTTAGCGAAGGTATTCTCCTACATTCTCATGCCTGCTGCACGTATGCTTGAGGACGTGCAGGAGTATGGCTGTTGGGTTGACCCTGTGAAATTTCAGGAGACCAAAACCATGCTTGAGGCTGAAAAAGAGGCAAAGTATGAAGAGTTGCTCAAGGTTATCTGTGATGCTGTAAGGGAAAGATTACCAGAAATAGAAGATGCAGACAAAAAAGCCCTTGCAGAGGAACAACTTGCCAACGGGTATGCTGGTTTTAATCCCGGCTCCCCCAAACAGGTAGGCGAACTGTTGTTCGGTGTGCTTGGTTTAGACATTCTCAAGCGCACAGAGGCGGGTGCCCCGTCAACAAACGGGGACATATTGACAATGCTAAACCATCCCGTAGCACAGGCTATAGTTGAGTGGCGTAAAGTGGCTAAACTGCTGTCTGGATATATACACCCTTGGGAGGAATACTTGGCATCCTCTCCAGATGGTAGGTTCCATCCCACATTTAAGGTACATGCTACAGTTACTGGAAGGCTGGCTGCCACGGACCCCGCTATACAAACAGTGCCACGTGAGTCCTCTGTGCGGTCTATCATCACAGCTCCTCCGGGGTGGGTGCTTGTGGAGGCAGACTACAGTCAGATAGAATTGCGGGTGGCATGCTCAATAGCACAGGAGCCTACTATGATACAGGCGTTCAACGAAGGGCAAGACCTGCACTCTTTAACTGCACGTGATGTTGTGCTTGGAGACCCTAACGCTGTGGTTACAAAGAAGGAACGGCAGGATGCCAAGGCCATAAACTTCGGTTTCTTATATGGTATGTCAGCACGAGGTTTTAAGGACTATGCGCTGGCAAACTATGGTGTAGAAGTTACACAAAAGGAAGCGGAACTGCGCAGACACAGATATTTCCAGAAGTACGGTGGTCTGTCTGTGTGGCATAGGGAGACCAAGGCTATAGTGCGTAGAGATAAGCAGGTACGTTCCCCTCTAGGAAGGATACGTAGGTTTCCGGGTATAAATGAGGTTGACAAAGTGATGCGGTCTGAGATGGAGCGTGAAGCAATAAACTTTACTGTGCAGTCCACAGCATCAGACATCTGCCTGCTTGCAGGTATTAAACTGCATAAACTATTGCCACAGGATAAGGCTCATATTGTCAACTTTGTCCATGACGCTATTCTGTTCGAGGTTAAAGAAGAGTATTTAGATGAAACTATTAAAACAATTCACAGCGTCATGACAGATATGGATACTGTGCTTTCAGACTTCGCTTGGCGCCCATCGGTGCCAATGGAGATTGAAATAAAAGTAGGCCCTTGGGGAAATGGAAAAGTCTGGGAAATACATAAAGGAGGTGAGTAAGATGATACGCAAGACTAAGGACGGGTACGTTGTGCTTAGTGAAGATGGAAAGAAGCTCGGAGGCCCGTATAAGACAAAGGCTGAGGCTGAAAAACGGCTTCAGCAGGTGGAAATGTTTAAGCATATGAAGGGTAAGAAAAAATAAGGAGGAGGTAATTGTGCAGGATTTAACAGGCGAAGAGATTATCCAGCACGCTATGGAGCAAGCGTTACAGGAAATGGCAGATAACCCAGAGATACCTAAGTTTGTAAAAGATATGATTTTACAGGTTGACATGAGCACGCTCATTGATAACGTCGTGAATAGGACAAGTTTGTCCGAGGCTATGTTGACTATGATAACGATGTTAATGGCACTTGATGTAGAGTCATTTATCCTTGGGTTATCAGTAGGTATGGAGGTGAGTCAGAATGAGAAAGACGGTGACGGTCCATCAGCTCCGCAGGCGTCCTGAGTATATTAGGTATGTAGTTATCCTTCAAACAGAGGAGGAGGGCCCAAAGATTGCTACAACATACTGCCATGTGGAGCGTGTGCTTGATAAGCACAATGTCATAGGGACATGGGTTGTAGACATGTCAAGCGAAGCCCTTATTCCGCTTGGTAATGACCTAAACAGGTTTATGGAGCTGTGGCGGGAGAATTATTTAGACCCAGATTGGTCCTTCAATGCTTGACAATCGTATCACTTGGGATTATAATATCAGTAGAAAGGGGGTTAAAAAATGGAGTTTATATGTCCTGTTTGTGGCGAGCCGTTATTCTTCAATGAGGACAGAGGCAAGTACGAAGCGTATGAGATTTTTGGCCATTGGTCGTGCTCACGAGCCTGTGCGATAAAACAGGAGTATGCTCTGGGCACTATTAAAAAAGGCGCAAAAGTAGGGTCTAAGTGCACAAAGTGTGGAAAGACTATAAAGGCAGACATGGACAGTGTAACGTTCAATGGCGAACCCTACTGTGACGATATCTGCCTTAACCTACACTTACTAGGCGAACGGATATTGACAGTACGAGAATTCACAGAAGAAGAACTAGCAAAGAAATTGGGGGGGATAGAATGAGAGGAAGCCTGACTAAGTTAAACACAGTGTCTAGATGTTTGCGTAAGGCGTACTTCGCCTATGAACGCAATCTTACAAGGGCTGTGGCACCAATAGCGCCTACACGTGGCATACTAGGGCATGACTGCCTGTCAAACCTGTACAGTGGTAAAGACTGGCAAGCCCCTATACAACAAGTTAGTATAGACCTCTCTAAAGTGTTCGAGGAAGAACGTGAGGACTACGCAAACTTGCCGGGGGATATGTTCCGTATAATGAGAGGATACCTATTAACTTACAAAGGAGACAAGAACTGGAAGATTCACAGGGTAGAACAGGAATTCTGTGTACCTACTCCCGGTGGTAACGAGTTAGAGGGCAGAATTGACCTTATCTTTGAGGACGAGCAAGGAGTATGGGTATTAGACCATAAGTTCGTCAGTCAAATACCCGATGATACAGTTCGATTCATGGATGCCCAAACTGCCCTGTATGACTACGCTGCAAGGCAGTTGGGGTTTGACCCTGTGGGTGTAGTGTTTAATTACATCCGCACAAAGGCCCCTACAGTGCCTAGGCTCCTAAAAAATGGCACTATGTCAAAAGCTAAGATAGACACAGATGTAGCCACATATCTACAGGCTTTGCGTGAAAACGGTTTAGACCCTGCTGACTATTCAGATTATATCGAGACACTTAACAACAGGTCATTCTATAGCAGGTTCAAAGTTCCAAAGCCCGGTAATCTAGTAGACAGCACGTTGGAGGACTTTGATGGGTGGATGAGCGTCTTTGAAGACGCTCAAAGGAAAGGCAGGTTTCCAAGGGCAGTATCCAAAAACTGCTCGTGGGACTGTGAATTCTATAGGATTTGTCAAGCGGAATTGACAGGAGTAGACCCATCATATCTAATTGAAACATATTATACAGAGAGGAGGAAAGAAGATGCCGAAGACGAATAAAGGACTGCCGGGTGTCGGCGAAAAACTAACACCAATCGTATCAGTAGATCAGTTCTTAGAAGAGGGAAAAGTAGAGGAGGTTTTGCCTGTGGAACAAGACGATGTAATCGAGGTTATTGATGATGTCGCTGCTCCATCGCCAGAGGACCCAAGGGTAAGCGTGCCGATAAATAAGGCAAAGATAGCAGATGTTGTAAAGAGGATATATCCTGTGTCGAACACTACGAACGATTATTTGACTATACTAGGATATGGTAACAACGGCACCGGAAAGACTACGTTTGGTGCCACAGCAAAGAATGCTTTGTTTATCAACACCGAGTTTGGTTTGAAAAGCGTAAGAAACGCCAAAGCACTCGCTTACGACATCGAAACATGGGATGACGTAGAAGCACTGTATTGGTTCCTTGCCAACCAACCGGGTGGTAAGCATCCAAACATTGATACCTTAGTTTGGGATACCTTGACAAGGTTGCTCCGTATAGCACTGCGCCATGCTGTGCTTGGAGCAGCAGCGTCAGACCCGTCGAAGGATGTGATCCATGCTTCACAGAGGGATTGGGGCACTGCTACAGACAGGTTTATTTTCTGGATAGCAGCATTCAAGAAACTACCCTATCACCAGATATGGCTGTGCCAAGAAAGAACTACGTCCGATGACGCTGACGTAGCTGGGTATCAAGGATTCCCAGACTTGTCAAGGGCTGTGCGAAGTTATATTCAAGGAGATGCAGATGTAATAGGCAGGTTTGAGAAGCGAGTAAACCTAGAAACTGGGGACATAGAGTTTGTGTTTAACGTAGCCCCGTCTGATGTATATGTTACACGAGACAGGCTCAATGTTCTTGGTAACGGGATGATTAATCCGAATTTTGAGACAATACTAAAATTATTTAAGGAGGCTAAGTAAGTATGCCAAGAGTACGAACAATTCCAGTCTTACCAAAAAGTGGGTTCTTAAACGAGCCCGGTAGGTATCTAGCCAAGGTTGTAAGAGTAGATGATAGTGACCCCGATTATTATGAATTTACGTTTGAGGTAATAGCAGGAGAACACGCAGGGGAAACTATACGGATGAGAAATTACCTGCGTAAGGAGAGCCTGTGGGCATTAAGACGCACACTGGAAGCATTAGGTTTTAAGGTACCAGACTCTGCATTTAGAATTGACCTAGACGCTCTGGTAAACCGTAAGTGCGTTATAGTGTGTCAACTGAAGAAGGCTAGCCCAACTAGTCGTAACCCCGATGCGGTGTATAACAACGTAGTAGGGCTTGAGCCTGCCAGTAGGTGGGATGGGGAAATGCCTAAGAATGAGTCGTCTACTACAGGGCTAATTAACGGTGCCGCTCCTGTGCAGGAAGAGCCTGAGGAAGATGAGGAGGATGAAGATGTCCCCGACGTCCTCACAGGGCCCCTCGGAACGTAGTATAACTAACAAAATAATGAGGGCGCTTAAACAGCGCCCTCGCTCCTTTACTTTTAAGGCTCATGGGGGGCCTTATCAGCAGGCAGGCATCCCAGACATTGTGCATTGGGAAAATGGTAAGTCATACGCCTTTGAAGTTAAGAGGCCCGGTAATGAACCCACACAATTACAGGCCCTTACACTGGACCGTATGGCAGAAGCAGGCGTTACAGTAGCTGTTGTGCACAGCGTTGAAGAGGTATTATCTACCCTCCCCAAAACGCCGTAGCCCTTCAATCCAATCATGCATCCAATTGGAACCACGTGATAGTAAAATGCCTGTGAGTACTCGACCAACGATTGGCGTTGTGAATGGGAAACCTAATATGGCAAAGACATCAACGGGGAGGGTAAAAGCAATGAGTAGACCGATTAGGATAGGTCCAACTCTGTTGAGCTGTATCCTCCCTTCCTCCCATATCATCTTAAGGGTTTCCCACACAGCCTCCACTGTAGCCGCCGCTACAATTGCTAAGATTATGGTTTCTATAGAGGTCATTGTTCTCTAGCCCCCTTTCCATGTATAAGATGTTGCTTGATTTCTGATAAGTCCCTAACTATAATGTTATACTTGTCCGCTAATTCATTCAACGCATCGATGAGGCGTTTTTCCCTGTCATCTGCCTCCGCTAGCATTTCTCTACGCTCGCTAATGAGCCTCTCTTCACGTTCAGCAGAGGTACGGAGTACATACCAAAACAATCCCACGAACAGTACTGCCCAAGGACCAAATTGCTGGAACCATTCAATAATCCACCTAGAC
>Ga0255341_1005195_pt1 | contig 13020 bp, 7 predicted proteins | sample wastewater_treat_8_FD_192418 | JGI IMG/M metagenome (GOLD analysis project Ga0255341, IMG submission 192418) | Wastewater microbial communities from Lulu Island WWTP, Vancouver, Canada - plant12 | ecosystem: Engineered > WWTP > Wastewater > Unclassified | place: Canada: Vancouver, British... | reverse complement strand
GGTAAGCCGATTCCATGTTATTCGGTTCGGAGCTCTCCGGAACGACGGGCCGAAGCTGACATCACAGCAGATCCGCCTCGCAAAGACGCGCCATGGGGCCGTCTCATGGAGGCGTCGGAGTCGAGCGGTGAGTCCGGCCGTTAGCGAAGGCTCGGTGCGGCGGCGCTTCGGGGCGTTCGTTTCGCTGCCGCCCTCGAAGCACCTCGAAGCAACGACCGAACTCAGACTATCCGCCGGTGCAATGGCGCCAGGCGTTCGCGAGCCGGCTGTTCTGCCGGGCTATCGAGCAGCTTAAGAACGAGGCGACGCGCGCTAGTACGGGCGCGGCACCTGCGTATAGACGACGTTCGGCCCGTAGAAATACGGGCTGTACCAGACGCCCGCGCAGTCGTTGTAGATGACGGCGCCCACCTGCACCGGCGCACACCCGCCCGGAAGCACGTACACGAACGGCACTGCCTCCCGGACGACCGGTTCCGGGTTAAGCGGCCGGAACCTGGGCAACCGCGCGCTATACGGCGCCGACTGATAGTGGCCATTCCACGCCGCCGCCGGCGTTCCGATGGCGGCAAGCACAGCCACTGCGACCGCCGCCATTACCCACGAAACGTGTTTGCGGACCCACGATGTGCTCACTGCTGCTTCCCTCCCGCGCCGGACGGCGCCATCTCGCGCATTTTCACGAACTCGATCTTGTGCACCCCCGCCGCAGGCACGAACCTGAACCCGGCATCATCCAGCCCGGGGCTTGTGTCCCATTTGCGGATGCTCACTTCGAACTGGGGGGCCCCCGGCGTGCCGGCCGCGGTCAGAACGTACCGCATCGGCAGCGGCTTCGGGCCGTCCTGGATCCACACCTGCCAGTCTGTTGACTTTCCCCGGAATGCCAGGTGATTGCACATGACCCCGTTGACGTCGTTCTTGCCCACGAAAAACCCTCTTTCGGCCTGCTTGATCAGCCCGTCGTAGGCATCGGAGTAGAACAGGTCCGCCGCAGGCGCGACCAGACCGAAATCATCCCGGGCGGTATCGAAGGTCTCGTCCAGCGTGGCGGGAGCGGGAGTCGTGGCGTAGTAGCCCTTCCTTTTGGCGAAGACCGTCACGCTCTTGCCATCGTAGTAGAACGCAACATCCGCGAACTGCCCCTTGCGGTCCACCCTCAGCTTGTTCGGACGCTTGAGGCGGACATCTCCCTGCGAGCAGAACTGCACCTTCTGGCCCGACCCCAGTACGATCTCGAAGACACTTTCGACCTCGATACTGAACTGTTGCAGACCGCCGACATAGCTGCACATGTCCTTGAGGATCTTGTCGGCCTTTGCTTCGATCCCCGGGTTCTCGCCAAAGCCCTCGGGCAGGAGCTGCATGCCCTGGATCTGCGCACAGACCGGATTGGACAGCGCGCAGAGGCACACTACAGCGCACACAAGACCCGTGGTGATGCTTCTCATATAACCCTCCTCCTCACCATCGCTGACTCGTCTGCTGACCCACGCCCTGTTCACCGGGAGCAAGCAAGGCGCGGCGAGTGTCCTCGTTGAGCGCGCACGAAGACGCCCGCGCATCGGCGAACACTCAGCAGAACAATGGCCATGCTACTACACTTCACTTGCGCGCGCAACAGCCGTTTTCCTGCACCGGCCGGCCGCCGCCGAGACGTCAGGGTGCCGGGGGCAATGGAAGCCGTTTGCACGAGCGAGCGGAAGCTGTTACACTTTTCACAACATCGGAGACTCAGGGCCAGGCACACGATGACCGCGCGACAGGAGCGTGGGTGCCAAGCAGACGGCACACGCCAGAGGGAGGGTACGCCGTGGCAAAGGAAACGTCCGATCCATTCAACGAGGCCTTCGCGCTCGACGGTTTGTTCCGCACGGCCGCAGGGAACGCGCCGCTCTGCCGTCTGCTGGATCGCGCAAGAGCGGAAGAACTGCTGCGCCATTTCACCGAGGCGTTCGGGGTCAGCGCGGAGATTCGGGACAGCAGCGGCGAAGCCTTCGCGGGCAACTGCCAGCACGCGCTCTGCCAGCATTTCCACGGGGCCAGCGGAAAGACGGAGCCTTGCTGCGCGCCTCCGGAACAATCCGGCGCCGGGGAGTCTTGCGATAGTGGCAGTCACTCGCTTCACACCTGCCCGCACGGCCTCAGCGACGCGCGGGCGCCCGTCAGCCTCGATGGAGAGAACATCGCGAGTGTGCGTTTGGGCCCATTTCTGTTCGAGCCTCCGAACGAGCAGGAGCTGCTGCAACGCGCAACGGACCAGGGATTCGACGCGGGCTCTTATCTGCTTGCGTTCAAGAGCCTGCCCGTTGTGCCGAGCGAGCGTCTTGGCCCCGCTCTGCGGGTTCTCACGGGGGCGGTCGCGCTGGCAGTCTCCGCAAGCCTTGCCTTGCGCTCGGAGCAGCAGGCGGACTTCCGGAGCATCCTCGATGCCGCCGTCGCCGCGGTCGTTGGTGTCGATGCGCAGGGCCGTATCACCCTGGCCAATCGTTCGGCCTGCCAGCTTCTCGGTTACTCTGCTGACGAGCTGCTCGGGCAGGACGCGCACGCTCTGATTCACCACCATCGCGCCGGCGGCGGCGAGTACCCTCAAGAGCAGTGCCCGGCCTACGCAGCTTACGTCCGGGGCGAATCGGTTCGAGTTGACGACGAGACGCTGTGGCGCAGCGACGGTTCCGGCCTGGCTGCCGAATATGGGGCGGTGCCAATCCTGAGAGACGGACAGATCGCCGGCGCGATCATCAACTTCACCGACATCACCAAGCGACAGATGGCAACGGAGGCCCTGGCGGCCAGCGAGCGCAAGCTCCGAAGCATCCTCGCAACTTCCAACGAGGGATTCTGGTTGCTGGATAACGTTCCGGCCACCATAGAGGTCAACGATGCGCTTTGCAAGATCCTTGGCCGCCCGCGCGAGGAGATCATCGGGAAGACACCCATGGATTTCGCCGACGAGGAGAACCAGCGCATCTTCCGGGATCACATCGCCCGTCGAGAGCTTGGCGTCGCGGACTCATACGAGGTAAGCCTCACCCGGCCGGACGGCAGCCAGGTTCCCTGTCTTCTCCACGCCACGCCGTTCTACGACGAGAAGGGCGCGAAGGCCGGCGCATTCGCGATGTGCACCGACATCACTCTTCGCAAGCAGCAGGAGGCGGAGCTGCAGCGCATCAACTTCCTCGCGAACAGCGCGCTGGACCTCTCAAAGGCGGGCTACTGGCACGTACCGCTCGATGGCACGGGGTGGTACAACTCCTCGGAGCGAACGATGCTCATCAATGGTGATCTGCCCAGTCCGGACTACCGCTACAGCCTGGACGAATGGGCCGCGCACGTCGCCGAAGGCGATCCCGAGGCGGCGAGGGCGACTGTCGAGAACTTCGAAGCAGCCGTTGCCGGGACTGTCCCGGTCTACGATGCAATCTACGCCTACAGGCGGCCGGTGGACGGACAAATCGTGTGGATGCACGCTCTCGGACATGTCGCCAGGGACGCCAGCGGCAAGGCCACCGACATGTACGGCGTAACTCAGGATATTACCGATTTCAAGAAGCTGGAGATCGAGCTGCTCGCGGCGAAGGAAGCCGCCGAGGCAGCGGCGCGGGCGAAGTCGGACTTCCTTGCGAACATGAGCCACGAGATACGAACGCCGATGAACGCCGTCATCGGCATGACGCACCTTGCGCTCAAGACCGAACTGACTGCCCAGCAGCGCGACTACCTGAGCAAAGTGAGCAGTTCCGCTCAGCATCTGCTCGGCATCATCAACGACATCCTCGACTTCTCGAAGATCGAGGCGGGAATGCTGGCGGTCGAAGCGCTCGACTTCGAACTCGACAGAGTTCTCGAGAACGTAGCCGACCTTACCGCCGCGAAAGCGGCCGCAAAGGGGCTCGAGCTGGTTTTCGACATCAGCCCGCGGGTGCCCCGAACACTTGTTGGCGATCCTCTTCGATTGGGTCAGGTGCTGATCAACTACGCGAACAACGCGGTCAAGTTCACCGAGGCCGGAGAGATTGATATCAGGGTGACTTTGGACCAGGACCTTGCCGACAGCGTGAAGCTGCGCTTCGCGGTGAGAGACACTGGCATCGGAATGACCGGCGAGCAACAGAGCCGGCTGTTCAGAAGCTTCCAGCAGGCCGATACCTCCACCACGCGCAAGTATGGCGGCACAGGTCTGGGGCTGGCCATCAGCAAGAACCTTGCCGAACTGATGGGCGGCGAGGTAGGTGTCGAGAGCGTGCCGGGCAAGGGCTCAACATTCTGGTTCACGGCGGTTCTCGGAAAGAGCGAGAAGCAGCGCAGCGCGCTGGTCCCGCACCCCGACATCCGCGGCCGCAAGGCGCTGGTGGTTGATGACAACGAGAACGCCCGAGCCGTGCTGAGCGACCTTCTTGAGGGCATGAGCTTCGATGTTACGGCCGTGTCAAGCGGCGCCGAAGCCATCGCAGCGCTTCGTCACGCAGACCCGGCTCTCGACATAGTCCTTATGGACTGGCAGATGCCGGGAATGGACGGCATAGAAGCTGCGAGCAGGATCCGTGATATGGGTCTGGCCGAACCCCCGCACGTTATACTCGTGACGGCTCACGGGCGTGAGGAGGTCTTCCGGCAGGCCGAGTCTTCCGCCATCGAGCGCGTGCTCCTTAAACCAGTCACAGCATCCCAGTTGTTCGATGCGATCATCGGCGCGCTCGGAATCAGCCCCGTGGACGGGGCCGGGTCAACAGGGCCGGTCCGGGTCGAATCGTCGCTCCTGTCTCCCGTGCTTGGCGCGCGGATTCTGCTTGTGGAGGACAACGAGATCAATCAGCAGGTGGCGATGGAACTCCTGCGGCAGGCGGGATTCACAGTGGATCTGGCTGAGAACGGCACGATTGCTCTGGAACTACTCGCCGCGCGGCCGTACGACCTTGTCCTGATGGACATGCAGATGCCCGTCATGGACGGCCTGACGGCCACCCGCGAGATTCGCAACGACCCGGCACTTGCGAAGCTGCCGATCGTGGCGATGACCGCAAGCGCGCTCGAGGAGGATCGCGACAACTGCCTCGATGCGGGCATGAACGACCACCTGGCCAAGCCGATCGACCCCGAGGCGCTGTGGCGCACGCTCGCCCGGTGGATCAGGCCGCGGCCCGGTCTGGGCGAATCCCCCGGGGAGTCGCCGAATGTCGGCCAGCCCGCGGTGAGCCAGCCCCCCTTGCCCGGGGACATCAGGGGACTCGACGTGCCTGCCGGTCTGCGACGGGCGGCAGGCAATCGCAGCCTGTATCGGCGCCTGCTGAAGAAGTACGCCGCGGGGCAGCGCTCGGCCCCCCGCGACATCACCGCGGCGATGGAGGCTGGCGACTGGGACCTGGCCGAGCGCCTCGCCCACACGCTGAAGGGCGTCTCGGGCAACATCGGGGCGCGGGATGTCCAGACGGCGGCGGCCAGTGTCGAGGCAGCCTGCAAAGAGCGCCGCCCGCTCGAAGAACTGATCTCGCTGATCGAGCAACTGGGCGCCCCGCTCGCCTCGCTTTGCGACTCGATTGAGCAGTTGCCGGAAAGCCCGGCCCGCGAGTCCGTTGAGAGTGGGCCGGCTGACGAATCACTGGTTCGGGAGACGCTTGATCGCCTGAGGGGGCTGTGTGAGGACAGCGATGCGGAAGCTTCGGACTTTTTCGACGAGAACGAGGCGCTGCTCAGAAATGCGCTGGGCGAAGACGCCTTCGACGAGATCCAGAGGGGTCTGGACAGCTATGACTTTCAGCAGGCGCTGAGGATTATCGCCGGGTACAAATGAGAGGTGACCATGGGAGAGGTGGATAGCAGTTCGATTCTGGTGGTTGACGACACCCCGGCGAATATCGCCATTCTACGGGAGGTGCTGAAGGGCCGCTACAGGGTGCGTGTCGCAACGAGCGGAGAGCGAGCTCTGGAAATCGCGCACGCAACGCCCCGTCCGGACCTGATACTGCTCGACATCATGATGCCGGAGATGGACGGTCGTGAGGTGTGCCGAAGGCTGAAGGCTGACGAAGCAACCGCCGGGATTCCTGTCATCTTCGTCACGGCGAAGTCCGAAGTCGAAGACGAGGAAGCGGGCCTCCGGCTCGGCGCCGTTGACTATATCGCCAAGCCCGTCTCGCCGCCGATCGTTCTCGCGCGCGTAGAGACGCATCTGGCACTCAGTCAGGCGCGCAGGGCCCTGGAGGAGCAGAACCTCGAGCTGCGGGAGACGGCGCGGCTCAGGGAAGATGTTGAGAGCATCACGCGGCACGACCTCAAAACACCGCTGACCTGCATCATCGGGATGCCCCCGTTGATCGCGGCGTCGGACAACCTCTCGGCGGAGCAGGAGGAGTTTCTCAAGATCATCGAGGAGTCCGGCTACCGCATGCTGCAGATGATCAACAGTTCACTGGACCTCTACAAGATGGAGCGGGGCACGTACCAGTTCAAGCCAGAATGCGTGAATGTATGCCCCATCATCCATCGTGTGCTGCGGGAGCTTGATGACCTGATGCGCGGGGCGGGCTGCCGCGCGTGCATCCGCATGGATTCGCGTGCCGCGGCGCCGGTTGATGTTTTCGAGATATGGGCAGAGGAGCTGCTGACCTACTCACTACTGGCGAACCTGATCAAGAACGCAATCGAGGCCTCACCGGACGGGGAGAGCATCACCCTGTCGCTCACGAGCGGGTCTGACCCCAGCGTCACCATCCACAATCGCGGAGAGGTTCCCGAAGAAGTGCGGGACACCTTCTTCGAGAAATACGCCACCGCCGGCAAGAAGGGCGGGACCGGCCTCGGCACCTACTCGGCCCGCCTGATCGCACAGACCCAGGGCGGCGGTATATCAATGGACACGTCCGCTGAGGAAGGCACGACACTGACAGTAAGCTTCCTGCCCGTGTCCGGAACCCGGGAGCAGGCCCCGGACGGCGAACCGGGCGAATGATTCCGGCAACCGGGGGCGGTCAGGCGCCGTTTCGAGAGCCGGACGCCGAACGTCCTCTGAGATCTGATCACGCATGCGAACCGAACCCGCCGAATCCTCGCCGCGCCGTTCCGCGCGGACGGGCAGTGGCCGGAAAAAAGCACAGGAAAAGACGCGAACCGTCTTGACAGGTGTTGCGCACTGCTGTAATGTTCATATACAGCAAACGGCCGCTATTCGGAAGAGGGGGGTAGGCCGCTTGTGGAGCCGAACGAATACGGTCGTCGTTTCGGTATCTGTCTGAGGACCGTTAGGCGCGCGTCCGCAGGAGTTGCGCGGGCTTCTGCCCTCCAGATACCCGCGTGTAGCCTCCGGCTGTCGTACGCCGATGGGGGTGGGCGTGTGTCTGCATCGTGGCAGGCAGTTCGTGCCGTACGTGCTGGGGTGGCGCGGCGATGAGTGCTAGATTCGCCGCTGCCGTCTGCGCACTTATCCTCCTGCCCTCCATCACCCTGGCTCCAGCGCGCGCGCAGATCAGCGCCGGCCCTTGCAGCCGTCCCACAATCGGCCTTGCGCTTGGTGGGGGCGGGGCTCGCGGATTCGCCCACATTGGCGTGATCGAGTGGCTCGAAGAGCACCACATTCCTGTTGACATGATTGCCGGGACCAGCATGGGCGGGCTGGTGGGCGGCATGTATGCCATGGGCATGTCTCCGGGTGAGATGCGGGCTCTGACGGAGAGCATTGACTGGGAGAAGACGCTGGGCCCCGGCCCGTCCTACGCGGACCTCTCGTTCCGGCGCAAGGAAGACCGCCGCGACCTTCAGGTGAATCTGGAGTTCGGACTCCGGCGGGGGGTGTCCGGGCCGTCCGGTCTGCGATCGGGACATGAGGTCGCCCTGCTTCTCGACCGGCTCACCGTCGCCTACAGCGAGATTGACTCCTTCGATCAGCTTCCCACCCCTTTCCGATGTGTCGCCACGGACATGACGGCGGGCGAGGCTGTCGTGCTGAAGGATGGCTCGCTGTCGCAGGCTCTTCGCGCAACGATGTCTATTCCGGGTGTTTTCCCGCCAGTAGAGCGCGACGGCAAGGTGCTGGCGGATGGTTTCCTGTTGAACAACGTCCCGACCGATGTCCTGAAGGACATGGGGGCCGACATCATCATCGCCGTGGATATCGGCACCCCGCTCGGGGATAAGGAGTCCGTTCAGACGCTTGCCGGCATGGTCGGTCAGGCATGGAGCGTGATGACCATCCAGAACGTCCGGCGCAACCTGCGGCTGGCCACGGTCATCCTGTCTCCGGATCTCGAGCAGTACACCTCGCTGGACTACCAGAGCAGCGGGCGCATCGCGGACCTGGGATACGCGGGAGCGCGTGAGAAACAAGCGATTCTGGCGCCTTTGTCTGTAAGCGACGCGGAGTGGGATGCCATCCGCAGGGACAGGCAGAGCAGATTGCGAACGGGAACCGATACTCCGCTCTTCGTGGAGGTCCGGGGCGCGGATGCAGCCTCGAACGATGCCATCAGGGCAAAACTTGAGCGCTACGCCGGGACGCCGTTGTCTCCGGATGTGCTGGAGCCTGAGCTCACGGCGCTCACGGTTTCGGGGCGGTATGAAAGCGTGGGCTACACTCTGACCCGGAGAGGCACAAAGCCCGGGCTGCTGGTTGATGTGCAGCAGCAAAGGTCGGGGCCGCCGTTCCTGCGGCTTGGACTGGAGGCCAATGGCGCGGAGCCGGACAACGTCAGGCTGAAGCTGGGTTCACGGTTGACGCTGATGGATGCCGGCGGCCGCGGCTCTGAGATCAGGACCGACCTGGCGGCTGGTTCGCAGTATCTTGTCTCCACAGAGTACTGGCGGCCGGTAGCAGGCCGGCTGTTTGTGGCGCCGCGGCTGTTCTACAGAGAGGACTCCCGCGACCTGTTTCAGCAGGGCTCACGCGTTGCCGAGTATCGAGTGACGGAGAGAGGCGCGGGACTGGACGCCGGGCTGGCCAGCGGCCGAAAGAGCGAGATTCGGGTACGAATGGCTCCATATGGACGCCGGCCTTCGCGTGGGCAGCCCCGTGTTGTCCTCGATGGAGGGCTCTGTACGGTCTGCCGTCTTGCGCTGGCAGTACGACGGACGCAACAACCCGGTCGTTCCCACCAGCGGCACCCGGTCGGGCCTTGTCGCGCGGTTTTATCAGGCTGCGCCGGGCGCCGAGCGCGACTTCCTTCAGTTGCAGGGGGCCGTTTCGACGTTTCGTCCGCTCTCGCCTACCCGGACAGTGTTTGCGATGGTCTCCGGGGGTACCACGTTCAACCGGCAGGCTCCGCTGGCGCAGCAGTTCACTCTCGGAGGGCCGTTCAGGCTGGGCGCGTACTCGCTCGATGAACTCCGGGGGAACGCGTACGTGGTCGCCAATGTCGGGTATCTCAAGCGGATCGGCCAGTTCTCCGCGCTGACGGGGATGACCACGTATGCCGCGATGTGGCTGGAGGGTGGTGGCGTCTTCGACGGGCAGGAAGGGGACGAAAGTGCCATCTGTTTGTCCGCTGGCCTGGTTGCGGCAACGCCGATCGGCCCGGCGTTCGTTGGGGCGAGCCTCGGAGATAGCGGCAACAGTAACCTCTACTTCGTGTTGGGGCAGGTGTTTTGAGATGGGAAGCAATGGCGGCTGCCCGGGAAGCGCCGCCACGACTCCGCTGAGCCCCGGGGCCAGCGGACGGGCAGGTTGTTCATAGCCCTGTCGGCTTGACGACTTGCTGATCGTCACAGCGAGCTGCCGGTTGGCGCTGCCTTCCGGCTGCCCAGCACACGGTTCGGTAGACAGCATCCGGAGGGGCGCCGGTTCCCCTCCGATGCCCTTGGAGGTGTATGATGAAGCAGTCAGATGGATTCAGGCGGGAAGTCCTGCCGATGCCCGATGTACAGCACGTGGGTCTGACGACCTACGACGCGAAGGACCCCGAGACGGCGTATCCGCCGATCCGGGATGTCCGTCCGCCGTCCGGCGCGCCCAACGTACTCATTGTCCTCATTGACGACGCGGGGTTCGGTTCGTCATCAGCGTTCGGAGGGCCCTGCCAGACGCCCACTTTTGAGAAGCTGGCGGCCGGCGGGCTGCGCTACAGCCGCTTCCACACCACGGCGCTCTGCTCCCCGACGCGGCAGGCGCTGCTCACGGGCCGCAACCACCACTCGGCCGGAATGGGCTGCATCACCGAACTGGCCACTTCGGCCCCGGGCTACTCGTCTATCCGCCCCAGGAGTTGCGCGCCTCTGGCTGAGATTCTGAAGCTCAACGGCTATTCGACGGCGCAGTTCGGCAAGTGCCACGAGGTCCCGGTCTGGCAGACCAGCCCGATGGGGCCCTTTGATTCGTGGCCGACCGGCGGCGGGGGCTTCGAGTACTTCTATGGATTCCTCGGCGGCGAGACCAACCAGTACGACCCCGCAATCTACGAGGGCACGGTTCCCATAGACCCGCCCGCGACCGCGGAGGAAGGCTATCACTTCACCGAGGACATGACCGACAGGGCAATCAACTGGGTGCGGCAGCAGAAAGCCCTGATGCCCGACAAGCCGTTCTTCATCTACTTCGCTCCGGGGGCGACGCACGCGCCGCACCACGTCGCAAAGGAATGGGCCGACAGGTACGCGGGCAAGTTCGACCAGGGATGGGACGCACTGCGCGAGCAGACGTTCGCCCGGCAGGCAGCCCTGGGAGTCATCCCGCCCGGCTGCGAGTTGACCCGGCGCCCGAAGGAGATTCCGGCATGGGAAGAGATGGACCCGGCGCTCAGAGCCGTGATGGCACGGGAGATGGAGGTCTACGCCGGCTTCATGGAACACACCGACCATCAGGTGGGACGCCTGATTGCCGCGCTGGAAGACCTGGAGGTGATGGATGACACGCTGATCTACGTCATCATCGGCGATAACGGCGCGTCGGCGGAAGGCGGGATTTCGGGAACTTTCAACGAGACCATCCACCTGAACGGTCTCGAACTCGAGACGCCCGAGTTCCTCGCCAGCCACATCGGCCACTTCGGCGGCCCTTCGGCATACAACCACTACGCGGTAGGCTGGGCCCACGCCATGGACACTCCATATCAGTGGACCAAGCAGGTCGCTTCCCACTGGGGCGGCACCCGGAACGGGACAATCGTGCACTGGCCGAACGGGACGAAGGCCCGCGGTGAAATCCGCAGCCAGTTCTGCCACGTCATAGACGTAGCTCCGACCGTGCTGGAGGTTGCCGGCCTGCCCGAGCCGACCATCGTCAACAGCGTTCAGCAGAAGCCGATGGAAGGGCTGAGCATGGCCTACACCTTCGAAGACGCAGGCGCTCCGGAACGGCACGAGACGCAGTACTTCGAGATGTTCTGCAACCGCGGGCTCTACCACAAGGGCTGGAGCGCCGTCACGCGTCACTTGAACCCGTTCATCGTTGAGGAGATGCCAGCGTTCGATGATGACGTCTGGGAGCTGTATGACGGCCGAACGGACTGGACACAGGCGCGCGACCTCTCGAAGGAGATGCCCGAGAAGCTGCACGAGATGCAGCGCCTCTGGCTCATCGAGGCGGTCAAGTACAACGTCCTGCCCCTCGATGACCGGAGGCCCGAACGCTTCAATCCCGACATGGCCGGCCGGCCGGTCCTTGTCAAGGGAGACTCTCAGCTCCTGTTTGGCGGGATGGGCCGGCTCACAGAGAACAGCGTCGTGGTCATGAAGAACAAGTCCTTCTCCATCACCGCCGAGATGGACGTGCCGGAGACTGGCGCCGAGGGTGTGATCCTTGCGCAGGGCGGCGCGTTCGGGGGCCTGAGCCTCTACGCCAGAGGCGGGGTGCTGAAGTTCGCTTACAGCTTCCTCGGGCTGCGGGTGTTCGCAGCCGAAGCAAGCCAGAAGATACCGGCCGGGCGCCATCAGGTGCGGATGGAGTTCGCCTATGACGGCGGCGGCCTGGCACAGGGCGGCAACGTCTCCCTCTACTACGACGGCCACAATGTCGGCGAGGGGCGCATCGAGCACACGGTGCCGATGATGTTCTCTTGCGATGAGACGACCGACGTGGGACGGGAAAGCGGCACTCCGGTGACGCCAGACTACGACCGCGCCTCAAGTGTCTTTACCGGCAAGATCCACTGGGTGCAGATAGACCTGGGCAAGGACGACCACGACCATCTGATCAGCCCGGAGGAGCGCTTCAAGGTGGCGATGGCTCGACAATGACGTCAGGCGGGTGGAGTGGATGAGCGAAGTGAAGGCTGAGGGATGGTCAATGGGCGCCAAACCTTCGCCCCGGGCTGAGTGTGACGGTGGGCCGGGGGCAGCTCGCGCTGCCCCACCCGCCTTCCACATTATGGCGAAGCCCACGGGCTCAGCCTGCAACCTCCGCTGCGACTACTGCTTCTTCCTGAAAAAGGAGAAGCTCTACCCGGAAAGCAGCTTCCGGATGTCCGCCGAAGTGCACGAATCGTACATCAGGCAGCTTCTGGAGGCTCACGCTGTTCCCGAGGTGACCATCGCCTGGCAAGGGGGCGAGCCGACCCTGATGGGGCTCGACTTCTACCGCAGGTCTGTCGAACTGCAGCGGCAGTACGCCAGACCGGGCATGCGCATCGAGAACACGTTCCAGACCAACGGCATCCTGCTCGACGAGGAGTGGTGCGCCTTCTTCCGGGAGAACGGCTTCCTGGTGGGCCTGAGCATGGATGGCCCGGCGGATATGCACGACCACTTCCGCAAAGACAGGGCGGGGCGCGGGACGTTCGAGCGGGTGCTGAAAGCCGCCCGGCTGCTACAGGAACAGAGGGTGGAGTTCAACATCCTCTGCACGGTGAACTCGTGGAACGGCAGCCATCCGCTGAGGGTCTACAGGTTCTTCCGGGACGACCTGGAGGCACACTACATTCAGTTCATACCCATCGTCGAGCGGGACAATGAGAGCGGTTTCCAGGAGGGCGAATCGGTGTAACAGTTCAGGGTTGTTGAGACAGAAGTGGTTTTGCGAGCATGGTATGGCAGGCTTGGAGGGTCTCGTCCCCTCGGGCTGCCCAGGTTCCGAACAGGCTTGAGAGGACCTGTCTTGTC
>Ga0255341_1005194_pt1 | contig 13021 bp, 13 predicted proteins | sample wastewater_treat_8_FD_192418 | JGI IMG/M metagenome (GOLD analysis project Ga0255341, IMG submission 192418) | Wastewater microbial communities from Lulu Island WWTP, Vancouver, Canada - plant12 | ecosystem: Engineered > WWTP > Wastewater > Unclassified | place: Canada: Vancouver, British... | reverse complement strand
GGTAATTTCTGACCCCAAATTAGTAAATATTAGCAAAACACCCTTGATATTTTCCTAATAATGGTTATTGCGTGAAGTTGTCAAGGTACATCTATTGTAAAAAAAGAGTTTATGCAGTGGAATCATTCCTTATCATATTCTCATTTTAGCAGAGATTAGGGGTGTTAATCTCCGTTAAAATGTGGCGAAATTCAATTTCACCAAAATGTGCTATAATGTATAGAGGGTTAAATTGCAACAGTGATTTTTGATAAGGAGATTAAAGGTAATAGAGATTTATGAATAAAAAGATATTATATAAAAGAGCATATAGAATACTTGAAAACTCTACGCCATTAAGAGTTGATTGCGGTCTTGTGTGCAATAAAAAATGTTGCTCCGGTGACAGCAATAACGGCATGCATTTATATCCCGGGGAGGGAATACTTCATGTTGACTCCGAATTCTTAAATATGAAAAATGAATCTTTTGGAAATTCAGAAATTCTTTTTGCAACATGCAAAGGCACATGTATAAGGAAGCTTCGTCCTCTGTCATGCAGAATCTTTCCATTTGCTCCGTATTTTGATTCGGCGGGAAGGCTTTCAATAATTGAAGATCCAAGAGCAAAGTATTTGTGTCCGTTGTTGTTTGATGAAGTTGAAATCAGAATCAATATAAAGTTTAAAAGAGATATATTAAAAGTCTTCAAAATTCTTGTCCAGAATGAAGAAATAAAGGATTATGTACATACCCTCTCTAAAGTTTTAGATGAGTATGCAAGGTTTGTGCTATAGATTGATATATGGCATAAACTGGTAAACTGATTAAAAACGGTTATCCGATTATGCTACTTGTCAGGCTCGATATGAACAACAGCATCAATAACATCAAATTTACTTTTTAGGTCTTCTTCTATATCTTCAGTAATTTTATGACCCTCTGAAATGTTAAGAGAAGCATCAACGATTATACTGACGTCTACCATAATGTTATTTCCATATACGCGACCTCTAATGTTTTTTACATTAAGTACGCCGGGCACCTGGCATACTGTTTTGAACATATTATCAAGGCTTTTCTTATCAAACCCATCGGTAAGGTTATGTGCCGCTTCGCGAAAAATATCCCATCCGGTTTTACAAATTAACATTCCTACAGCTACAGCTGCTGCCGGGTCAATCCATGGCAGCCCGAACTGAGATGCGATTATTCCAATTGAAGTACCCACACTGACCCAGGCGTCGGACAGGTTATCTTTTGCTGCTGCCATAAGAGCCGAGCTTTTAATGGATAGTGCTATCTTTTTATTATAGATATATACCAAGTATATCGCTCCAGCACAAATCAAGCCTATAATAGCAGCTGTTATGTCAGGCGTTGGGGCTTTAAAGTTTATTATTGAACGCATTGCGTTATATAATACATTAAGTCCCACACCAATCATAATTAATGAAGCAATTAAGGAAGATACCGTTTCAGCTTTCCAATGTCCGTAGTGGTGGTTTTCATCTGCCGGTTTCCTTGATATTTTTAACCCTATTAGTACTGCTAACGAAGCAATAATATCAGTTGAGTTGTTAAGCCCGTCCGCTGTAAGGGCTTCGGAACCTGAAAGGTAACCTGTAACCAATTTAAAGGCCGATAAAACAATATAAGCTATAATGCTGATACGGGCACCACGCTCACCTATTTTAATTCTATCATATTGATTTTCCACTTCAATCCTCCTATTAATACCTTTTAATGCTCTACTAATATTCTACTAATACCTAATGAATATAAATGTTGATTTTTATCCGATAATTTTGATTCCTAATTAGGATATGTAAAATGCAAAAGTTTAATTTAACTTTTAATTTCCATGTAAGTATAAAACGGGCCAATATTCTTAAACTATATTAAAAGTGGAAGTAAGATTATTTCCACTTTATATGCAAAAGCTAAAACAAAAAGAGATTACTATTATATAAGGAGATTAATAAATGGGAAGAAAATTTCTTGGAAAGTTTGAAGCTGCAGGAAGGGTTGGATTAAGGGATAATGAAACGGGAGAGCTAATTCGGGTATATCCATACAAAGTAGAAGGTACGGATGCTGAAATAGCAGTGAAGGTTAAAAGCTGGTATTGTCAGAAGGGATGTGAAGGAGAAAATAAAATTGAGAATTATTCAGTTGATACTCTAAACCCAGGGGAGTTGAAAGATGCACAGGAAAAGTTTCTTGATGAGTAAAGAACAAGGCTGCTGATTATTTTTATCAGCAGCTTTTTAGGTGACAGTATCACTTTGGAAGTTGCTCTTATTACTGAGAATATTTTGTAAGTCGTTATAATCAATACCATTGCTTTTGGTTGAAAAGAAGCAGGGGAATTGCTTGCCGCAGGACTCGCATTTTATATATTGTCTGGCTTCAACCTGCTCCCGGTTATCATAAAGGAAGGGAAGCAGTTCTTCCTTATTTTTAAGTCCGGGAGCATTGGAATCAATTATATATGAATACACATATTTTGCTTCGTATTTTGCTGTGAGGTTGTTGCTGTTACATAAAGGACATACAATTTGGCTGGACTCCATCAGTTTTTACCTGCTTTCTGTAAATATTAACTATATATTTTGCAATAATCTTATGTGTTGTGTTTTAAATTATTATAGATCATTTTCTATAATTCATATATTATTGTTTTCAATATTAGTAATTTTATAAGCTTTTATGCTGTAAAATTCATAATACTTATTGTTGTTGTAATTCTTTGCATTACAATAGTATAATTTATACAGGACTCTTCTGCGATAGAATTTTAAAGAGGTTACAATAGGGATGGGCACGTAATTGTTTGAATATTGAGGTGACAGAGATGGAAGCAGTTATATTTGCAGGTTTGCAGGCAACGGGTAAAAGTACTTTTTATAAGGACAGGTTTTATAAAACACATATAAGAATTAACCTGGACATGTTAAAGACAAGAAACAAGGAAAATATAATGCTTGAGGCTTGCATAAAGGCAAAGCAGCCTTTTGTAGTTGACAATACAAACCCTACGCAGAAAGAGAGAAAAAAGTATATTGATATGGCTAAAGAAGCCAAGTTTAGGGTTGTGGGATATTATTTTCACTCAAGCGTAAATGAAGCGATATCAAGAAATAATGAAAGAGCTGGGAAAGAGCGTGTTCCTCTAATAGGTATCAGGAGTACAAGTGCTAGGATGCAGATTCCAAGTATGGAAGAGGGATTTGATGAGCTCTATTATGTTCGTATTGGTGAACAAAATAATTTTCTGGTAGAGGAGTGGAAAGATGAAATTTGATGAACTTGACTCAAAAATGAGGGTGTATGAAACTGCCCATGATTATTGTGTCTTGCCTGGCGTCTATATGGTTGCACGCATAGATGGAAGGGGTTTTACAAGGCTAACTAAGGAAATTCATAAATTTGAAAGTCCATATGATGAAAGGTTTAGGAACTATATGGTTGAGACTGTAAAGCACCTTATGAATTGTGGATTCAGGGTAGTTTACGGATATACCCAGAGCGATGAGATATCACTTTTGTTTCATATTGATGAAGGAGCTTATGGACGTAAGGTGCGTAAATACAATTCAGTGCTTGCAGGCGAGGCAAGTGCGAAGTTTTCATTATTACTTGGAGATGTGGGATGCTTTGATTGCAGAATATCAGAGCTTCCCAACCCAAAAGCTGTTGTTGATTACTTCAGATGGAGAAACGAGGATGCCCATAGAAATGCTTTGAATGCACACTGCTATTGGATGTTAAGAAAAAAAGGCAGTTCTGTTAAGGAAGCAACTGATTTTTTAAGCGGCATGCCTGTAAGTGATAAGAATGAGCTTTTATTTCAAAACGGTATCAATTTTAATGAGGTGCCTAATTGGCAGAAGCGAGGTATAGGACTATATTGGGAGGAGTATGAGAAACCTTGCATAAATCCTAAGACAGGTAGTATCACAACTGCCCAAAGGCGTAGGATAAAGGTGGATTTTGAGCTTCCTATGAAGGATGAATATAGTGAATTTATAGAAAAGTTTATAATACCCTATAATCAGCCATGATAAGAAAATAAGAAAAATAAGAAGAAAAATATTCCTTGACAGTAGATGCTGACCTGTAATAAAATAATGAATGTTATGCTTTGAAAAATGTCGTAGTTATTATGTGGAAAGGAGGATTATTGATGTACAATTTTAAATTTTCTGAAAAAACTAATAGAATAAATAAAATACATTGGTTTAATCCTCGCTTGTATAAGGTTAAGGATAGTAATATCCCTAATTGCGTCAAGTAATAGGCTGTTACATATAAAAAATTATGTATAAGAGAGCGGTTAATTCCAATAACAGGATTTAACGGCTCTTTATTTATTTGGAATAAAGGCATACTTGTAAAGTTTGTAACAGACTGGAGTGATAATTTATGTTAGATAAAATATTAAAATATCCCAGGACACCTCATATCGAGGGTTCAAGGTGTCAGCCTGGGGACGAGGACCTTAGCAGTGCACCTTTTAGTAAGATTGCGAAACGATTTATAGTTGTTGAAGAAAAGGTAGATGGTGCAAATAGCGGAATAAGCTTTACTTCAGAAGGTGAGCTTTTGCTGCAAAGCAGAGGACATTACTTAGCAGGCGGGGGAAGAGAAAAACATTTCAACTTATTCAAAACATGGGCTAATGTACATTCAGCCAAACTTTGGGATATCCTGGGTGATAGATATATTCTATATGGAGAATGGCTTTATGCCAAGCATACGGTTTTTTATGACTTGCTTCCTCATTATTTTATGGAGTTTGATATTTACGATAAAGTGGAACAAAGGTTTTTAAGCACTGAAAACAGAAGGGTGATGCTAAAGGGCTATGGTTTTATAACATCAGTTCTGGTGCTTTTTGAAGGAAAAATGAATCAGCATAAGGAACTTACCGGGCTTCTAGGGAGATCCCGTTTTATTTCCGATAATGCAAGGGGAAGGCTTATAGAACACTGCAATGAGATAGGCTTAAATTCGGAGAAGATTTTGAAGGAAACTGATGTAAGCAACCAGATGGAAGGCTTGTATATCAAAGTTGAGGAAGACGGTGGGGTTAAGGAGCGATACAAATATGTGAGGGCCAGTTTTCTCACCAGTATACTCAATTCTGAAAGCCATTGGCTGGAAAGGCCTATTATTCCTAACATACTGAGAGATGATGCGGATATATTCAAAGTTTAGGGGAAGGGTTTCATGCAGCATGCTATTACTGAAGAAATAAATAAATTGCTTAATGTCGGAGTTGATAAAATTGTATCTGGATGAAATTTATAATTATAACTGGTCCCTGCCTGTATGTCCAAAAGCACCGGATTTTCATATAGATTGGGACGAAATAAATGATAGCTTTGAGTGGGTCAGGGCAATGGAGGGTGTTCGTCAGGATCCAATACATCATGCTGAGGGAGATGTCCTGACACATACCAGAATGGTTTGTGAAGCACTTGCAGCCATGAAGGAATGGAGGGAGCTCAATGAGTCTTTGCGATCAATACTTTTCGCAGCAGCACTTCTGCATGATGTTGCGAAGCCGTATTGCACAAGAGAAGATGAAGGGGCAATAATTTCACCCGGTCATGCTGTTAAAGGTGAGATGATGGCAAGAAGAATCATCTATAAGGACATGGGATTGGGCATATCTACTCCCTTTGGTATACGTGAGACAATAGCCAAGCTTGTTAGATTCCATGGATTGCCCCTTTTTTTAATTGAAAAACCCAACCCTGCAAAAGCAGTAATAGGAGCAAGCCAAACAACCAGGCTGGATTGGCTTGCAATGCTTTCAAAGGCAGATATTTTAGGAAGAGAATGTGCAGATTCATCTGATTTATTGGATAGGGTTTCGCTTTTTACTGAGTTTTGCAGTGAGCAGGGCTGTTTAGAGAAACCAAAGATTTTTCCAAATGATATAAGCCGATTTGTATATTTTCAAAAGGAAAACGGTTTTGCCGATTTTAAAGCCTATGATGATACAAAGTCGGAAGTTATACTTATGTCAGGTTTGCCTGCAGCAGGAAAGGATACATGGATTCAAAACAATTGTTCTCAATATCCTGTTGTATCACTTGATGATTTAAGGGATGAATTGGATGTTTCACCTAGAGATGAACAGGGAGAAGTTATTTTTAAGGCAAGAGAAACGGCAAGAACTTATTTGCGTAGGAATCAAAATTTTGTATGGAATGCTACCAATCTAACAGGCTCTCTTCGGAGGCAATTGATAAACTTGTTCAATTCCTACGGAGCAAAGGTTAAAATAATATATATGGAAGCTCCTTATAGTGAAATAATAAGGCGTAACAGGGAAAGATCCAGAAGCGTGCCTGAAAATGTGATTGGAAGAATGGCAGCAAAGCTTGAGGTGCCGGATATGACAGAAGCACATCAGGTAGAATGGATTGTAAAATAGAAATTACAATGTATGTAAAATGAATATTGCAAAACATATAGGAGGAATTAATATGTTATTTGATACACATGCACATTTTAATGATAAAAGGTTTAAGGATGACAGGGATGAAGCCATAAAAAAGGCATTTGAAAGCGGAGTATCCTATATACTGAATGTCTCATACAATATCCCGTCATTGGAGCACTCGGTTTCATTATCAAGAAAATACAGCTACATATATGCTGCTGTGGGTATACACCCCCATTATTCAAGAGAGATGAATGATGAAGTGTTAGAAAAGATTGCAAGCTTAGCAGATGACAAAAAGGTTGTGGGTATAGGCGAGATCGGTCTTGATTACTACAGGGATTTATCTCCAAGGGAAGTACAGAAGGATTGCTTTGTAAGGCAAATCAATCTTGCCAGGGAAGTTAAACTTCCCATAATTGTTCATATAAGGGATGCCAATGAGGATGCTCTAAAGGTATTGAAGAATGAAAATGCCAGGGAGGTAGGCGGCATCATACACAGCTTTTCCGGTGACATTGACATGGCAAAGGAAGTTATTGAAAATAACTTTTATATATCGGTGGGCGGACCGGTTACATATAGAAATGCAGGAAAGCTTGTTGATGTAGTAAAGTATGTGCCTCTTGACAGGCTTTTGATAGAAACAGACTGCCCGTACCTGACACCGGAGCCTTTTAGAGGTAGAAGGAATGACTCAAGTCTTGTAAGGCTGGTTGCGGAAAAGATAGCTGGTATTAAAGGCAAAACCTTTGATGATATTGCAGAGATTACCACAAATAATGCGAAAAGACTGTTTAATATATCATAATCAAAGTTTAGATTGAAGAAGAATCGCATCTTTGGTAAAATTTATTTATGTCTAATCAAATATTTTTTCCATAGTAAATTTATTATTTGTTTAATTTGGTAAAATTAGCGACAGTTGTAAATGAGTTGTGCTTTACGATTATATTAATGCGGATAATATAGTTATAATAGTATCCGGATAAAGATATTTTACGGAGGAATTTATGGCGATAATTGGAATAGATTTGGGAACGACCAATAGCTTGGTTTCATACTGGACAGAGGATGGTGCGGTGATTATCCCAAACTCATTAGGTCAAAATCTTACACCTTCTGTTGTTAGTATAGATGATAATGGGGATGTGCTTGTAGGTCAGATTGCCAAGGAAAGGCAGATAGCACATCCTGAATTAAGTGCATCAGTATTCAAAAGGAACATGGGCACAAAGAAAAAATATGTTCTAGGGACTAAGGAGTTCATACCTGAAGAGCTTTCTGCCATTTTACTTAAGGCATTGAAGGAGGATGCAGAGCATTTTTTAGGGACCAAGGTCACAGAGGCTGTTATAAGTGTGCCGGCATACTTCAGTGATGCACAGAGAAAGGCCACCAAGAGAGCAGGCGAATTGGCCGGCCTCAGAGTTGACAGGCTTATTACGGAGCCTACTGCTGCTGCAATAGCATATGGACTTCACCTTCGGGATACTGAAAACAAGTTTCTTGTATTTGACTTGGGTGGAGGAACCTTTGATGTCTCCATACTGGAGTTGTTCGACAATGTTATGGAGGTTCGTGCTGTTGCAGGGGACAATTACCTCGGAGGCGAAGACTTTACAGAAATATTGGTTAATATGTTTTTAAAACACCATTCGCTAACCGCATCCCAATTGGGGGACAAGGACTATGCAATGCTTAAGAAGCAGGCTGAGGTGGCAAAACGTGAATTCAGTGAGAAGAAGGTAGCAACAATATCCTGTCTTATTAATGATGAAGAGCTTAAACTGGAAGTATCTCTTGATGAATATGAGACTGCAACAAAACACCTTTTTCAAAGGCTCAGAGAACCTATTGAAAGGGCTTTAAGCGATGCATCCTTAAAAATAAGTGATATTGACTCAATACTATTGGTAGGCGGTGCAACAAAGCTTCACCTCATAAGGTCATTTGTGAGCAGATTGTTCGGCAAGCTGGCCTATGCAAACATTAACCCCGATGAGGTTGTGGCTTTAGGTGCAGGGGTTCAAGCTGCCCTCAAGGGAAAGGATGCTTCAATAAAAGAGGTAATTCTGACGGATGTTTGTCCATATACACTGGGAACAAGTGTAACTATAAGAAAGTCTCAGGGGTTTCATGAACCCGGTCACTTTTTACCGATAATTGAGCGTAACACAACCATTCCTGTAAGCAAGGTGGAGAGGCTTTATACAATATATGATAATCAGAAAATTATTAATGTTGACATTCTGCAGGGTGAGTCAAGGCTTTCCAAAGACAATATTTTCCTTGGGGAGTTGAATGTTCCGGTACCTCCTAAGTCCGCAGGTGAGGAGGCCATAGATGTAAGGTTTACCTATGACATTAACGGTATATTGGAGGTTGAGGTAACGGTTGTATCAACGGGGCTTAAAAAGAATATGGTTATAGAAAAGGAACCGGGCTATATGACTCCGGAAGAGATAGCTGAAAGCATAAAGAGCATATCCCACTTAAAGATTCATCCAAGGGAGAATCATGAGAACAAGCTTGTGATTGCAAGAGGAGAAAGGCTTTATGAAGAAAAAATAGGAAGGGAAAGACAGGAAATAGCCCAGTTGTTAATGGAGTTTGAAGAAGTTTTGGATAAACAGGATCTCAAGAAAATTGAAGAATGCAGGAAAAAGCTTACTGATATATTTGATTCCATTGATACAAAAGGAGGCTTTTAATTATGGATTGCTTCAAGGTTTTAGAAATCGGTCCTACAAATGATGTCAAAATTATTAAAAGAGCTTATTCCAGTAAGCTCAGGGTTTGTTCACCAGAAAGCGATCCTGAAGGATTTAAGGTCTTAAGGGCAGCTTATGAGGAAGCACTTGAAAAGGCAAGTCAGCAAGATGCCCAATCAAGTAAGCCGATGACTCCGGTAGAAGAATTCATGAGAAGGTTTGAAGAAAATTATGATAATTATATGAAGAGAATTGATCCTTCTACTTGGAAAGAACTTTTAGAGAGTGACATATGCTACAACATAGACACCGGTAAGGAAGTCAGCGAAAAAATTCTTGCATTTCTAATGGATAGATATAGTCTGCCTCATGAGGTATGGGTGCTGTTTAATAATTACTTTTCATGGGTTGCCAAAAAGGAGAAGCTTTATTTGCAATTCCCAAAGAATTTTATTGATTTTGTTATGTACAAAATAGGAAACAAAGACTATTTCAGATATGGAAAGCTTTCGGAATGTCAGGATGGAAAGCAGGATGATTTTATAATCGAATACAATAAGGGATGCCATGGAATAGATGACTATGACCTGTATGCAGCAATGAAGGCAATTGATGCGGCAAATGAAATATGTCCTGATCATCCTGATCTTATAATATTAAAGTCCAGATACTTATCCTTAAATGGTAAGCTCGAAGAGGCAAAATCAATACTTGACGAGCTTATAAAAAAGGAATCGGATGACCTATATGCCCATTATTACAGGGCGAATCTCCATTTTAGACTTGGAAATTTGGAAGAGGCATATGAGGATTATAAAAGGACTATTGAAATAAAGTCTGATTTCATTGATGCATTATTCTCCATTGGAAAATGCTGCATCAGTCTTGGTAAATATGAGGAGGCAATAAAATATCTGGAAAAGCTCAGGGATATGCTCCAATATAATAGAGAGGTCAGGGTGCTTGTAGGCTGTGCGTACCAGTTCCAGGTAGAGCAGTTGGAAACTTCCGTAAAAGAAAAATCTGATGATACCGATTTAAAGATAAAGCTGGCAGAAGCTTATCTGGCTTCTAACAAGATAGAAGAAAGCTATGGTATACTCAGCCAGATTGAGCAAAGTGACAATATGAACAATAAGAGTTATCTCTTGTACTGTAAGGTTTTGTTGGCTATGGATAAAAAGGAATTGGCATATACAGCAGTGAACAGAGCGTTGGATATGTATCCGAAAGACTATGATCTTATAGTATATAAGGCGTGTATATTGGATGAGTTTGAAAGATATGAGGAGTCGCTGCAGTTTTATGACATGGCAATTGAGAAAAAGCATGATGATGCATTGACTCAAAATAACAGAGCTTATGCTTTAAACAAGTTGGAAAGATTTAAAGAGGCTCTTGAAAGTGCTCAAAGATCTATAAACATTGATCCCAAAATGGCACATGCATACAAAAATAAAGCTGAAGCCTTGCTAGGGCTTGAGCTTTATGAGGAATGTATTGAAGCTTGTGAAGAAGCATTGAATATTTACCTGTACCTGGTTGATATATATATTATCAAAATGAAGCTACTTACAAGGGTTGGCCAATATGAAGAGGCATTAAACATTTTCTCGAGGGCAGCAGAATACGGTCTATCCGATTCCAGACTTTTCCTTGAGAAGGCCAACATAATGCGTATATATGAAAAGTTTGATGATGCAATAGGACTTTGTGATCAGGCAATTGCAATGGATGAAAAAAATGCCGATGCGTATTACAATAAGGGAGTATGCTTCTTTTACAAGGATAGCTTCCGGGAAGCTATCGATTGCTTGAATAAAGTAATTGAAATGGATAATAAGTATGAAGTAGCATACTATTACAAGGCACTTAGCTTACTTAATACCAACGAGCATAATGAAGCACTTAAGGAAATTGACAGGGCTATTGCATTACATCAAAGGATTACAGACCGTTTTCACAAACTCAAGGGAGATGTATACTCCAATCAGAATAACTATAAAATAGCCATTGAAGAGTATAAAAAGGCAATTAAAATTAATGCATCCTATGCCCCATATTATTATGTGTTAGGATCGGCACTTAATAATGCTAAAGAGTATAAGGAGTCCCTTATATATCTCAATAAGGCCATCGAGCTTGATCCGTCAATGATTGATGCGTATATTGATAAGAGCCATACGCTGTATTGTATAGGAGAATATCAAAAATGTATTGACCAATGCAATTTGGCATTGGATATAAATTCTGATTATCTATTGGCACATCAGAATAAAGCATGGGCATTGTATAAATTAGGACGGACAAATGAAGCTGAAGAATCTTGTAACAATGGACTTAAAATAGATGGAAATTATGAAAACTTATTAAACCTAAAGCTGATGCTTTTAAAGGATAAAGGTCTTTATAACGAAGCCCTCATAGTGACCGACAGACTGTTGGAGATAAATCCGAAAGATGAGGGTATACTTGGAGTGAGAGCAGAGCTGTTAAAGAAGATTGGTCCAAAGAAGGGCTTGCTGGATTCATTGTTTGGTAAAAGGTAGAAGAGGCGATCTGCAATATTAACTCATTTTTTGGAGCAAATTTACCGATATATTTATGGACTAAATATAATACTGTATATTGGGAAAATTTGTATAACAATCAAAATGGGGGTATTGCCTTATGTCAGAATCAAAAACATTGAAGGTCAAGACTAAAAATCCTACCAGGTCAATAATTATTGCTTTATCCGCGGTTCTTATTGTGGCCTTATTGGTTTTATTGACATCCAGCCTTTTGATGGACAATAACGAAACATACAAAAAAACTCAAGTTATTTGTGGGCTGGTGGCTTTAGCCACAGGTGGGGTCCTACAGTTTCTTTTGATAAAATTTTTTAAAGGGATTGACCTGATAAATTATCATGCACATTTGCTATCTAAGGGGCATCTTAACACCAGTGATATTTTAGTGAGTAAGGCAAAAGGTCTTGAAGCACTATGCATAGCATTTAATGATATGAAAGCCAATTTGTTGAGTTTTATAGAACTAACAAAAACCAATATCGTAACTATTTCTGATGCCATTGACAAGGTATCAAAAAGTATTGATTCCAGCTACAAAGGAAATGAGCAAATTGCTTCAAGTATGGGTAATGTAGCGGCAAAAGCTCATGAGCAGTTAAAAACTGTAAAGGATACATTGCAAAGTATTTGCAATGTAGATGAAAGAGTACATTCTATTGAAACCAGTATAGCCAGTATAGAGAATTTTGTTAATTCTGTGGTGGATTCTACTAATGTTGGTAATAATAATCTGGAAGAATATTATAAACAAATGAATGTTATCACAGATAATCTCAGTTCTACATCAAGTTTTATTGAACATTTAAATTTAGAATTAAAAGAAATCTACCAACTGGGTTCATTAATAATGAATATAACTGATCAGTTGAAAATGCTTGCATTTAATGCATCAATTGAATCTGCAAGATCAGGAGCCGCCGGTAAGGGCTTTTCTGTTGTGGCCGATCAAATGAATAAGCTGTCTGAAGAAACCAGGAAAAGTATCACAAAAATCAATACGCTTTTAAATAATGTATCATCTAGCAGCAGTAACGTAAAAACAAGCATTGTAAGCTGTATTGAAAATTATGACATTAGCAAGGAGTTGTTTTCCGGCATTAAGGAATCCTTTGATACAATAAAAGATAATGCCGATATCTTAAGCTCCGATACAAAAAAGGTTTATTCTGAAGCAAGTGTTGATTCCACTGCATAAACTCTTTTTTTACAATAGATGTACCTTGACAACTTCACGCAATAACCATTATTAGGAAAATATCAAGGGTGTTTTGCTAATATTTACTAATTTGGGGTCA
>Ga0255341_1005180_pt1 | contig 13033 bp, 12 predicted proteins | sample wastewater_treat_8_FD_192418 | JGI IMG/M metagenome (GOLD analysis project Ga0255341, IMG submission 192418) | Wastewater microbial communities from Lulu Island WWTP, Vancouver, Canada - plant12 | ecosystem: Engineered > WWTP > Wastewater > Unclassified | place: Canada: Vancouver, British... | reverse complement strand
AAAACCGCAGAATACCTCCCCCCGGGGGGAGGTATTCTAAAGGATAACCTCAGGATCAAAGTATAGTAACTAACAACGCACTGTTCACCAGGAAAACTAATTTACAGAAACTTCTTGACATAACCGAATGACGCCGGAGGGTGGACGTAACGGCGACGTGCGCAGGAGTCTTAATCCGGATATGGACGTCTTGAACTGCACATCGCCCTGATCCACACCAAAGTGAGTGGACAGAGTGGACACAGTGGGCTGGGCATGACCCTGGTCTTTTAAAGCCGTCGTCGACATTCCGGAGAACGTCAATCGACTCATTGGCGCGACGTGTTTTTCGATCACGAAGCTAGGAAGGAAAGAAGGGAAAAAAGTAAGGAATGAAGCATTTCTGTCGTCCTGCTTTTGATTTTCTTTGGGCTTATCCTATATACTGCTAGCAGGCACAGCGTTCTGCATTCTTTTTTGCCGGTGTAGCTCAGATGGTAGAGCAGCTGACTTGTAATCAGCAGGTCGGGGGTTCGATTCCCTTCGCCGGCTCCATGCTTTCCCCCTGCATTCAAAAGCGGTATACTGCTATGGGTGCAGGGGATTTTTTTGTCCTTTTGCCTTTGCATGTGCCGGGGACTCTGTTTTAATATCAGATCCGGGCTGTCACCGAAGTTCCCGTCGTTTTTTTTCAATGAAAGTGCTGATGATGCTCTCAGACTATATGCTGCCTGGTATTTCACTGGTTGCCTTCTGGCTTTTTGTTTCCATTGCCGTAATAATCCAGGGGATCAGCAAATCCGGTTTTGCGGGCGGTGCGGGCGTATTATCTCTGCCGCTGATGATGCTGGTCATGCCGGTGGACAAAGTGGTCGCCTCGCTGCTGCCTCTTTTAATTCTTCTTGACTTCAATGCCATTTATCATCACCGGCACAACCGGGACTGGCAGGTCATCCGCATGATCTATCCTCCTGCGCTGATAGGTATTATTCTGGGTGCGCTGGTCTGGTGGTGGATAGGCCGTGCAGGCCTCGCAAGCTATGAAGGCTATATCAAACGCTTTGTCGGGGTTATCGCTATTTTTCTGGCCTTTTATATTCTGGGCAAGGAACTTTCTTTAAAATGGGTTCAGGGGAAAAAGGCGGGCAGGAAGATCGGCTGGGCGGCGGGGCTTTTCGCCGGGTTTTCCTCGACCATCGCCCATGCGGCAGGCCCGGTGGTCAGCCTTTTTGTTTTTTCGCAGGATCTTGGCAAAACGCTTTTTGTGGGTACAGTCGCCTGGGCTTTTACGCTGATCAATCTGACGAAACTTCCTTTTTATGTGGCGGCGGATCTCATCGATTTTTCCGTGCTTCACTTTGATCTTTACCTGCTGCCGCTGGTTCCGCTGGGCTCGTGGCTAGGCAAATGGCTGCATCATCGTGTTTCGGAAAAGGTCTTCAACCGTATAATCATGGGGCTGACGCTTCTTGCCGGTATTCAGCTTTTGTTCAACGTAAATCTTGTGCGGAGTTTTCTTGCCTGGTTCCAATGAATGGGCCGTAAACGCCCAGTTTACCGGTTCAGGCGCCACCGCTTTCCCTTTTAATCTGTATTCTCTGTGGCAACCGCCCTGTTTTCTTTGAAAAATGCAGTGTTTTTCTCTGTAAAGTGAGCGTCTGGCTGCGCTGACAGGAGGAAACCATGACATTTAACGAACTGCGTAAAGGGGAGCGTTGGATGACAGAAGAGGAGTTGAGACTGATCCGGCGTTATGTTCTCTGCATGAAAAACTTTCTTATCGCCCGGGGCGTGGAAGAATCGCCGCTGCTGTGTTTTCGTGTGGGCGATCTCGGGCTGCAGTGGCTGATTGTCCGGCGGCTGGAAAACGGGCTCGCCCAGCAGGAGAACTGCGAGAAGACGGAGCTGCCGCTTGCCACGACTGCTCTGGCGGATCATATCGGCAAAGGGCGTGAGCGGCTGAGAAAAGCGATTCGGGAACTGGAGGACACTTGCGCCCGGCTGGGCACCCCTCTGGATACGGGGCTTGCTGATCAGTTGGCGCCGCTCATGCGCGAAACCCGGGCGCTGCTTCATGATCCGGCATTTTCGCCGGAAGCTCTGGATAGCGACTGAAGGCTTTTCTGCGGTTTTATGTCATAATAAAGGCAGTTCGGAACCGACAGGGAGATCGCCATGCAGTACCGTGTATCGTTTGGAACTCTTCTGCTGCTGGGTCTGGCGCTGTTACTTGTAAGCAGCGGCTGTGCCACCCGGCCGAAGCCGCCCCGGGGTGTCCGTGCTTTCGACCGGCAGATGGAAGTGACCGCTTATGATGCCGGGAAAAAATCCACCAACTGGAAGCGGAACTGGCTGCTGCAGCCGGTGGTTGCCAGCGGTCCGGACAAGGGTAAGCGCAAAAAAGTAGGGATCACGGCGAGCGGAACGAAAGCGGCGCCTGGTACTCTTGCCGCCGACACAAACCATTATCCCTTCGGCACCATCATGTATATCCCCGGCTACGGCTACGGCAGGGTGGAAGACCGGGGCAGCGCAGTGAAGGGGCCGGATCGGGTGGACGTGTTTTTCAAAAGCCGCAAAGAGGCACTTCGCTGGGGCCGGCAAAAACTGAAAGTGCGTGTGTGGCCGGTGCGGTAACTTCGGTCAGGGCGCGCCGGTTACTTCCGTGAGGAAAAAGTCGATCAGTTCGGGCAATGTTCTGTCATCGACCACCGCCTGCCAGGCGCCATGCTGCGCCGTCGGCACGGGAAAGAAGTAGTGGGGGATCATGTGTTTTTTGCAGAGGGTGTCTATATTCAGTGCCGGGGTGAGGCTGTACCCGATGAAATAATCCTGTCCGCCGTGAACACTCATAATGGGCGGCGTGTGTGTGCCGAAGAGTTCGGGAAAATAATCGGCAGTGCCCCAAAGATTGATAATGGCAGCCACTTTTACAGGCGTTTCGCCTTCTTCTATGAAGGCATCGGGCGGTGACACTCCGGCCGCAAGAGCGATGACGGAGCCTGCGCTGTCACCCAGCAGGGCTATCGCATCGGGGTCGATCTGATAACCGTCCGCATGATCACGCACCTGCCGCAGTGCTTTTTTTACGTCCATCGCTGCCGGGCGGATCCTGTCTGTAAAGGGGATTTTCTTTTCCATTTCCGGGGGAACATCGAGCAGGGGCATCCGGTAATCAATGAGAAAACAGACATAGCCTTTCTGTGCAAGTGCATGTGCAAGTTTTCGCTGCGCCTCCTGCTTTCGCGCGCCTTCCGGTATATTTCCGCCGGGCACCATAACGATGGCATGGCGGGGCAGTTTTTTGGGTTTCTGCCCCTGCACGATATCCATCAGCAGCGGTACGCCGCTCCCGTCATCACGGGCATAGGGGATGTCGGGCAGAATCTCCACCTTCACTTTTCGTTCGAGGCCGGCACAGCCTGTAATAAAGAGCAGTGTCGTCAGCAGAGAGAGGGAACATGTCAGGAGGGAAATTTTACGCATCATGTGGGTAATCATACTCTTTTTTAACAGGATGGAACATCTTTTTTCCGGAGCGCCGCTGTCGGGGGGAGTCTGCTGATGGAGCACGAAAAGTATTCGAGCCTGGCGTCTTTTCTCGGCAGCTGCGGCGTTGATCGGGAGGGATTGACTCAATGGCTGGATATTGCGAGCCGGGAGCGTTTTGCCCGGGCTCACTTCAGAGACAGAAACGGCGCGCCCTGGCAGGTGCGCCCCTATCAGCGCCCTTCGCTCGAATCGCGTGCCCTGCGGAAAGTGCATTGCGACGGGCGTGATGTGGGCAAAACAGCGGAGATTGAGATTATCGCCTGCTGGGCGATGGTTGCCTGTCCCGACAGAGAAATGCTGATAGCAACGCAATGTGAGAATCATCTGTTCCCGCTGATGAATCGTCTGGCGCGCCGGTTTCAGCAGACGCCTGCCTTTACACCCTCTCTGGTGGAAATGCGCAGGTCGCCGTCGTGGCACTTTCGCTTTTCCAACAATTTTGTGCTGTGGGGGCGCATTGCCGGACCACGGGGCATGAACTTTCAGGGCATGCATGTGGACTGGCAGATTGTGGATGAGGCGCAGGAAATGACGGAGTCGGGCTGGGGCGAGCTGTATCAGGCACTGAACGGGGGTGGACGCCGGTGGGTGTACGGCGTGCCGAACGGTCTTCGCAACAGTTTCTATCGTATGACCTGCCAGCCCGATGCGGAGCATTACAACTGGAGCAGCCGGGAGAATCCGGAGTTTACGGATGAAAAAGATCAGGAACTGATCCGGCTCTATGGAGGGCGGAACTCACCGGGTTATATTCATCGGGTACTCGGACAGCACGGCGAGCCGAGTCATGCGGTCTTTTCGCTGGATGAATATCTTTCCTGTGTCGACAGCAGTCGGCCCTGCTGCAGTTTTTCTCTGCAGGAAGGAGATAGTTTTGAAGCACCGGAAGGGATTGCGCTGGGCCGTTTTTATCTCGGTTGTGATCTGGGGTACGCCCGGGATCCGTCGGAGTTTGTGGTATATCGCGATGCGCCGCCCTGGCTGATTCAGGAATGTCGGGTGCATCTTGAAAAGATGAACTACAAACGGCAGGAAGAAATTATTGTGGAGCTTGATCGCGCCTATCGCTTCAGCGCCATCGGCATTGATGCGGGAAACAGCGGCAGGGCGGTGGCGCATATGCTGATGAGCCGCGGTCAGGACTGGTGTGCCCGGGTCCATGCGCTGGAGTTCGGCGCCATGGTGGATCTGCATCTGATGCCGGACGGCAGACGTGCCCGGCGGCGCGCCAAAGAATTCATGACAGAACTGATTCAGCGGCGGCTGTCGGAACGGACACTGATTTTTCCGCCGGACCCCGATCGGGAAGCGCAGTATGCTGCCCATACCTATTCGGTCAATGCGCAGGGGCAGATCGTGTATGAAAAAGGAGACGATCACCTGATCGATGCGGACCGATGCGCCCTTTTCTGTCATTATCTGGATCAGCGCGAACCCGAACCGGCCTTCCGTTCATCTTTGGCGCCGGAAGTACTGCTTTTCTGAAAAAGGGCATGCTGGATTGTTTCATTACGGTCGGACGAAGGGTGCGGGGAAACACAATTGTAAAGCAATCCAGTACCCGCATCGGGCGTCAGTTCTGTGCGCAGAGACGCCGGAGGGTGGACGTAACGGCGGCGTGTACAGGAATCTTAATTCGGGTATGGGCGCCGTTGCTTCACAGGACTGCATTCCACACCAAAGTGAGTGGACACAGTGGACTGTGCATTGGGTGTATGGCCTCAGCCTTATTACCTACCTGAGACTTATATGGGTTCCGCACCAAAATGCTCTGGCTCAAAACATAAAATCCGCCAGCCTGGGAACGCCAATCGACCTATTGGCAAGGGGCGTGTGTGGTCTGTGATGTTGTGTGTATGTTGCGGGACGTATTTCCGATACAGATCCGAGTTTCAGTCTTCTTCATGGCCCGCTTGTGTGCCAATGCGGAGATTGGCGTTCCCAGGGGAAGAACTGCCTTTCCCCTGTCATTCCTGCCTTTCCCCCGTCATTCCTGCGAAGGCAGGAATCTTAACCAGGGCATGGACGCCATGAATTATATATTGCCCTGATCCACACCAAAGACTGAAGGACACACAACTCGCCACACTTCCCGTATGAGATATGTCTTGACGGTATTTCCGCGTAGTTGTCGACCACGGTAAGTCCCTCATAAAGAACAACTCGCGTTAAGATTCCTGCCTGCGCAGGAATGACGCCGGAGGGTGGACGTGACGGCGGCGTGTACAGGGATGACGCCGGAGGGTGGACGTAACGGCGACATGCGCAGGAATGACGCCGGAGGGTGGACGTAACGGCGACGTGCGCAGAGACGCCGGAGGGTGGACGTAACGGCTACGTGCGCAGGAATGACGCCGGAGGGTGGACGTAACGGCGGTGTGCGCAGGAGTCTTGATTCGGGCATGGACGCCTTTGCTTCACAGGATTGCATTCCACACCAAAATCAGTGGACAGGGTGGACACAGTGGACGGTGCTCTCAGCCGTATCAAGCTGTCGTTGCCTCTCCCCGGCCGGGCGGATTTTATGTTTTGCGTCAGAGGGCTTTGGCATCGGGGCAAGATAAGTCACAGGTAATAACATAAAGAAAGATACCCACCCATCCGATCACAGGCGGATAATAACCAACGCATTCCCTCAGGCCTGCAAAGGCACTGCAGTGAAATCACGCACTCCCCATAATTTGATTACTCCCCTTCAGAGTGTGCAGAATATACCTTTAATTCAAACTTTACCTGAAAACAGTTTCGGGCGGCATTGCTTTCGCGTGCCGTCTGCGAGCGCGGGACGGGAGTTCATCGCTGTGTTATATGCAATCATGTCGGATGTGCATGCAAATATTGATGCACTGGAAAAAGTGCTGGAAAAAATAGACACGCTTGGCGTGGATCATATCATCTGCCTTGGTGATGTTGTCGGCTACAACGCAACCCCCAATGAATGCGTTGAGCTGCTTGCAGCCCGGGATATCCAGACCATTCTCGGCAATCATGACGCTGTTGCCTGCGGGCTTGAAGAGCCCTGGGGTTTCAACCCTGTTGCCCTTGCCGCCGCCATCTGGACAAGAGAACAGCTGAGTGATGAATCCGGGGAATGGCTTTACAGCCTTCCGGACTCATTGAGCTACGGTCATTTCACCTGCGTGCACGGTGCGCCGAAAAACCATAACGTGTATCTCTTTGCGTGGGAAGACACGCTGCCCCACAAATATTTTCTGGAAGAACAGAACTGCAACATCTGTTTTATGGGCCATACGCACATGCCTGTGATTTTTGCAGAAGAAGGGCCCGTGCCGGTAACAGGCAATTCGCCGATGAAACTGGAACAAGGTAAACCCTATTTTATCAACCCCGGTTCTGTAGGCCAGCCCCGCGATGAAAATGCAGCCGCATCTTTCGCTCTGTTCAATCCGGATGAGCTGATCTATGAACTGGTGCGTGTGCCCTATGATACAGAGCGTGCCAGCAAACGGGTACGTGATGCGGAATTACCGCCCTTCCTCGCAGAACGGCTGGTTCTCGGCCGATAAAAGGAGCCGCTCCATGACAATCAACACCAATGGGCGCTATGGCAGAATCCAGCGTAAGACCCGTGAAACCGCCATTGAGATTGAGGTCAATCTGGACGGAACCGGTCAGGCTGAAATTGAGACAGGAGTCGGTTTTTTCGATCATATGCTGGATCATATCGCCCGGCACGGTCTGCTGGATCTGCGAGTCCGGGCAGAGGGCGATCTGAATGTGGATCCGCACCATACCGTGGAAGACACCGGGATTTGTCTGGGACAGGCGCTGCTGCAGGCGCTGGGCACGCCCAAAGGCATCACACGTTACGCCCATGCCGTCGTACCCATGGATGAAACGCTGGCACAGGCAACCATTGACATCTCGGGGCGGCCCTATCTTGTATTTCGCGGTGAGCTGCCTGCCGGCAGTCCGGGCGGCTTCGATGCCGAGCTCGGTGAAGAATTCTTCCGTGCTGTCGCCGTCGCAAGCCGGATGACCCTCCATCTGGAACTGCACTACGGCTCCAACCTGCACCATTGCCTCGAAGCCATGTTCAAAGCCTTCGGCAGGGCATTGCGCGAAGCAGTCTCCTTAGATCCCCGAATCACAGGCGTACCCTCCACTAAAGGCATGCTCGAACTATGATCAGACGTATTCTGGCTGCAACAGACGGAAGTGAAGCATCTATGGCGGCAGTGCGCTATGCATCGCTGCTGGCGAAAAAGCACGGTGCAGCCATGACTCTTCTTTATGTGGTGGACATCAAACTGCTGGAAGGGCCCGTTGTCCGCGATCTCTCCTCTTCGCTGGGCTCCGTCCCCTTCATGAACTATCAGGGCATTATCAGCCGCCTGCTGGAAGACCGCGGTGAAGAAGCGCTCAAAAAGACAGGGGCTCTCTGCAGCAATGAAGGTATTTCCACTGAGATTCTCCTGCGGACGGGGCTTGTCCATCGTGTGATTGTGGAACATGCCCATCTGGCGGATCTGATCGTTATGGGGCGGAGCGGAGAGCATACCCCTTTTCTGGAAGGGCTCATGGGTTCCACGACCGAGGCTGTTGTACGCCGCGCGCCCATACCCGTCCTGATTGTCAGCGGGAAAGTCTCGGACTCCGAAACCATGGTCGTCGCTTATGACGGATCCCGGCAGGCGAAAAAAGCGCTTCGATTTGCCGCCGAACTGGCAGAACATGAAAAACGTCCCCTGCAGCTGCTGGCTGTAGGAGATGAAGCTGCGGAGGCCTGGCTGAACGAAGCACGGGATTACCTGCATGCCCATCCCAATGCGGAAAGTTATACACAAAGAAGCGGTGAGCCTGAAACAGAAATCCTTCGTTTTGTCGAAGAACAGAACGCCGGGCTGCTGGTTATGGGCGCTTACGGCAGAGGGAAACTGTACGAACTGGTATTGGGAAGCACCACCTCGCACGTGCTGAATCACGCCAACTGTCCTGTCCTTCTGGTACGCTGAGCATCGATTCGACCGGAAGGCATTGAAACGGAAACCAGCCGGTATAAAAGCATTATGTCAAAAAAAGATAAAATTCAAATCACCAGAACCGACGATTATGCGGAAATGGACGGCGAGCTGACCCGTGCCATGGAAGCACTGGACGCCACCAACCTGCGCATTGAAGCGCTGCTGGAAGATCAGCTGCGCCCTGTCGCACAAGAAACCGGTGATACAGGCGAAACCGCTGAAGGGGCGACACAGACTCAGCAACAGGAAGAGCAACAGGAAAACTGAACACGGCGGCATCAATCGCTTCGGCGCCCCGCAGGCAGCCCGCTGAACAGGATGTCTATGGAAAAAACGCCTCTGCATATCATGATTGCCGACCCTCATCTGCAGGGAGGGGGACAGGTACGCTATGTGGCGACGCTGGCGCAGGGGCTCCACGACAAAGGACACCGGGTAACCATCGCCTGCCGACCGGGCAGCGTACTCGCAGATCACGCCAGAGGCTGTGCGACTGCGCTGGATCGTTTCCAGTTCCGGGGCGGTCTGCGTATGCGCAGTTGGACGAATGATCACCGGGAAGCCCTCCGTTTTATCCGAAATGAAAAGCCCGACATCCTCCACGTGAACGGCTCGCAGGATCACTGGACTTTTGCCTTCGCCAACGGCATGCTCGGGAAACCGGTGCCGCTGGTACGCACGCGGCACAATACCTACAAAGTCAAAACCAATCTGCCGAATCGCATTCTGAACAGAAAACATACCGATTTTCAGATTGTTGTCTGCCATTCCGTGCGGGAAACTCTCTCACGCCATCCCGCTTTCTGTGCCGACCGCATGCTCACCATTCATAACGGCGTGGATGCACATCGGTACAAAGCTGATACGGAGGCGCGGCGCCGTGCCCGGGCGGAATTTCATTACAGCGACAACGATATCGTCTGTGGCATTGTGGCACGACTGGTACCGGCAAAAGGGCATACCTTTCTTTTTCAGGCGGCCGCTCTCCTGCAGGAAAAGCATCCGGAGCTGCGTATTGCCGTGCTGGGACAGGGCGTGCTGGAAGAGGCACTGCGCAAAGAAGCGGAGACCCTCGGCATTGCTGACCGGGTGCAGTTCCTCGGATTCAGAGATGACATGAACTATTGTGTGCAGGCCTTTGACATCGGAGCCCAGCCTTCCATCGACTGCGACACCTCTTCTTTCAGTATGAAAGAACAGATGGCGGCAGGCATCCCGCTGATTGCTTCGGACTACGGCGGTCTCACGGAAATTATAGATGACGGCGTGGAAGGGCTTATCGTGCCTGCCGGTACAGTGGAGCCGCTTGCGGCAGCGCTGGAGCGCCTTCTTTCCGATGCATCGCTCCGCACCGCCATGGCGGAAAAAGGGAAAGCCCGAGTTGCCGCCGAATTCAGCAGTGAAGTTTTTGTATCGCGCACCCTCGAAGTGTATCAGCAGCTTGCCGCTGAAAAAAGGCGGAGAAAGGAATCAGCATCATGCTGACCGTTGCTCATCTGGACGAACAGGATACGCTGCGTGGCGGAGAACAGCAGGCAACCTGGCTGGTGCGGGGGCTGCTGGATCAGGGCGTGCGCTGTCTTGTCATCGGAAGACCGGATCGGCCATTCATCAGCATGCACCCCGAAGAGAAAGAACTGATCCGGGTCCCGCTCCCGCTTCGCGGTGAGCTGGATCTTTATTCCGCCTGGAAGCTGGCGGGCATCGTCAACCGGTATCAGGTGGACATTGTGCATGCCCATGCCAGCCATGCTCACGGACTTGCCGTACTGGCACGGTGCTTCGGCGGCAGGCACCGGGTGGTCGTATCGCGGCGGGTCGACTTCCGGCCGAAAGGACACTGGCTCAATCGCTGGAAATATACGAGGGCAGACCGGATTCTGTGCGTATCCGAAAAAGTGGCACAGACGCTGAACGAGTACGGGCTGCATGCGCCGCAGGTGAAAACAGTCTGCAGTGCCGTGGATGAAGCCCGGGCGGATATGCCTCCCGTTTCCCGTGAGGCTCTGGGTATTCCCGACGGAATTCCTTTTCTTTTCTCAGCCGGATCGCTGGTGGATCATAAAGACCACGCCAACCTGCTCGAGGCTTTCGCACTGGTCAGCACCGAATTCCCCGAAGCCCGCCTCTGCATTGCAGGCGAAGGTCCCCTCCGGGAAGCGCTGGAGCAAAAGAGGGACAGCCTGAGACTGCAGGCTTCGGTGCTGTTTCTGGGGTACCGCGCCGATGCACCCGGAATCACACGCTCCGCTGATCTGTATATCTCTTCAAGCTGGTCGGAAGGACTCGGCACTTCCATTCTCGAAGCCCTCGCCTCCGGTACGTCTGTGGTTGCCGCCGAGGCGGGAGGAGCACGGGAAATGGTGATTCCGGGAAAAACAGGGCGACTGGTACCGGTTCGCGATGCCCGCGCCCTTGCCGATGCCATGCTGCTCTCGCTGCGCAATCCCCAAGAAGCGCAGGCCATGGCTCAACGTGCTGTTTCCTTTGTTCGCGACCGTTTTTCTGTAGCGCGCATGGTCGCAGGAAGCCTGGAAGCCTATAGGGAACTTATCCAGGACGCATAACGGATCCGTGTGTATGCATCAGGATTCGTCGGAAAAACGAAGACTGACCCCTTCCAGCGTCCCGGCAAAGTCCGCACAGAAGGCCTGGCTGGGTGTATAGGCACCGGCGAACCCCTCTTCTTCGAGCATCCGTTCCGCCGCGCTCACCGCCGCATCAAAAGTCAGTGTATAGCCATTGGGCGCGCTCATCCATATCTCTTTTCTTTCACCCGCTGCATTTGTAACGACGCCGTAAAGTTCGGAAGTGTCGGCAAGCCGTTCTGCTTCAGTGGGTCCCTTCACCGTCTGAGCGATCTGATTTTTGATCAGGCGCTGCACCGGGCGCAGGCGCACCAGAGGCGCAAGATAGCGCATCAGCCTGACCAGCTGAAGACGGTCTTCCGGCATTGCTGTATAGAGTTCAATGTTGGGGATCCCCGTGGAATAATACGCCGTGGACACATCACCCCAGGGAATCGACACCGACAGATACTCCCCGTCGGCATAGGGGATTTTCCGGACAAGAGAGCCCGACGGAATGGAAACCAGCCTGCCCTCATGGCGGATCATCCCGCCTTTGGAAAATCCTTCGAGAATTGTTTTTGCCGTGCCGGGACTTACCTTGCCTGTTTTCGATTTAAAAGCCATTCGCAGCTGCACCGCGTCGGGCAGTGCCTCCTTCAGAAGAGCGGCGATGCAATCGGTCGGCACCACATCAAAACCGACGCCGGGCACTACGGCAATGCCTGCTTCCTTCCATCGCTCCGTGTTCAGGTGCACATATTCAAAAACAGGGATCTCCCCGGTGACGTCAAGATAATGACAGCGGCTGCGGACACAGGCTTCAAGAAAAGGCTGAATCGTGGCGGAAAAAGGACCTGCGCAGTTCAGAACCAGATCCATGTCCTGCAGTGCTGCGGCGGCTTTGTCCGGCTGATCCAGTGAAAAAACAGCACAGGGCAGATTCAGTTTCGCCGCCGCTGCTTCCACCAGTTTCCGGTTCCGTCCCGCCACCACAGGTTGGAGCCCCCGGCGCACTGCCTCTTCTGCACAGTGCTTCCCCGTATAACCGGTCACGCCGTAAATCATCCATTTTTTTTCACTGCCCGGAGTATCCATGCCGTACCGTCCTTTCGTCGCTGGCCAGACCGAAACAGAATGTAACGCTGCCTCTCCATTCTATCTCAACTCAACAGATTTTTTCGCCTTAAAATTCTGGATGCCGCTTCTCTCTTGTCCACAGCCGGCTCTGTTTTGTCATACCCTGACTGCCCTCCGCGGAAGTACACCCGGAACCATAAACCTCACATGCCTCTTGCCAATAGGTCGATTGGCGTTCCCAGGCTGGCGGATTTTATGTTTTAAGTCAGAGCGTTTTGGTGTGGAACCAATATAAGTCTCCGGTAATTAGAAGAAAAATATGCTCCGGTAAAGGGAATTTCACTATTGACCACAAAAGCGGGTAATAGTCCGTTCCACACCAAAGACTGAAAGCGGCTCCCCTGGGAACGCCAATCTCCGCATTGGCACACAAGCGGGTCATGACGAAGGCAGTCACTCAAATCCACTGCGGAAATATGCCCTGCGACATACTCCCTCCGTCATCCCTGTACACGCCGGCGTTACGTCCACCCCCCGGCGTTATCCCTGTACACGCCGCCGTCACGTCCACCCACGGGCGTCATCCCTGTACACGCCGCCGTCACGTCCACCCCCGGCGTCATTCCTGCGCAGGCAGGAATCTTAACGCGAATTGCACTGCATAAGGGTTGTGCTGTTGCTAACAACTACGCGGCAATACCATCAAGACATATCTCACACGGGAAGGGTGATGAGTTAAGAGTCCTGAAGTCTTTGGTGTGGATCAGGAGAATATGTAATTCATGGCGTCCATGCCCTGATTAAGATTCCTGCCTTCGCAGGAATGACGGGGGGAGGAGCAGGAATGACGTGGAGTGCGGGAATGACGCG
>Ga0255341_1005178_pt1 | contig 13038 bp, 9 predicted proteins | sample wastewater_treat_8_FD_192418 | JGI IMG/M metagenome (GOLD analysis project Ga0255341, IMG submission 192418) | Wastewater microbial communities from Lulu Island WWTP, Vancouver, Canada - plant12 | ecosystem: Engineered > WWTP > Wastewater > Unclassified | place: Canada: Vancouver, British... | reverse complement strand
GCCCACTACACACTGCCCACTACACACTGCCCACTACACACTGCCCACTACACACTGCCCACTACACACTGCCCACTACACACTGCCCACTACACACTGTCCACTACACACTACACACTCCATACTACACACATTACTCTTCATACAGTAGATATGGTCTTCTTTGCTCTTTAAAGTAGGCGACATCTTCAGCCCACATTGCTTTAATCTCTTCGGCTGAGGCTCCGGACATTATCATTTTTCTTACATAGTCTTGGCCTATGAGCAGTTCAAAGAACGAACGGAAGAAATGTGAGTCGAGGTTGAGGTTATTGTATGCGTCGATAAGATATTTGAGGTTGATGCCTTCAGCATTGATTTGCTCTATTGACGGCTCTGTGCGAAGATCCACTCCAAAACACTCTCTGTCAAGTTGAGGAGGATTTTTAGCTCCATCTACGCTGCGCGGTGTAAATGAATATTTGTATCCTTTCATATTGGGGTGACCATACATCTGGAATGCCTTATCGGTACCACGCCCAAGACTTACCGGAGTTGCCTCGAAGTAGCACATCGAAGGATAGAGATAGATCGAACGCATATCGGGAAGGTTGGGTGAGGGTTTTACGGGCAGCACATAGCGAGACTGGTGTGTGTAATTGGTACACTTGATTACGGTAATATCGCACTGGATGCCGTCAGGCAGCCATTTCTCGCCATTTATCATCATGCCCAGCTCGCCAAATGTCATACCGTGTGCTACAGGTATAGGCAGGTATCCAACTGTAGATTTGTATTTCATATCGAGAATGGGACCGTCAACGTAGAATCCAATCGGATTGGGGCGGTCCATTATGATCATCTTCTTGCCGTTTTTGGCGCAAGCTTCCATTGCTTTTGTCATAGTAGTGATGTAGGTATAGAAGCGACAGCCCACATCCTGAAGGTCAAAGACCATTATATCAATCTCATCCATTGTCTCTTGAGTAGGATAGCCCCCTTTGCCGTCATAGAGTGAACGGATGGGAATTCCGGTCTTTTCATCCACGGAACTGCTTACCAGTTCTCCGGCATCGGCATTGCCTCTGAAACCGTGTTCAGGCGAGAGAATGGAGACTACATTTACCCCGTAGGAGAGGAGAGTGTCGAGCAGGTGAGTGCCGTTGGAAAGGATACCGGTCTGGTTGGAGAGCAGGCATACCTTCTTTCCTTCAAGCAGAGGCAAATATTCGTCAAGAGACTCGGTTCCTACCAGAATTTGCTCCTGAGGTGAGGCTGTGCCCGTTTCATCGCTCCGGTCGGCTTTAGGAGAGCATTGGCAAAATGAAACTGCAAGCATGACTGCTGCAATTGAGAAAAGGAATTGTCTCATAGTAAAATGGTATTAGAATTTTAGAATAATAGTCTTCTGGTATCAGCGTCATCCACAAGAATATTGACTTTTAGAGTCTCTTCCGGCAGAAGTTCTTCTATCATTTCCGGCCACTCTATAAAACAGTATTCTCCCGAATCAAAATACTCGTAAAGGCCTATATCCATAGCTTCGGATAATCGGTTGATGCGGTAAAAGTCAAAATGATAGAGAGGGTTTCCCTCTGCATCGGCATATTCGTTGACAATGGTGAAAGTTGGACTATTGACAACATCAAGTACTCCCAATTGATGGCATAATGCGGTAATGAATGTAGTTTTCCCGGCTCCCATCGAGCCATAGAAGGCGATTATTCTATTATCGCCCGCCTTTTCGAGAAAAACGCGTGCAGCTCTTTGAAGGTCGTCAGTACCGTTGATGATAATCTCAATCATAAAAATTGCCTCTGTCCAGATTGCGAAATTGTATCGCTTCGCTGATATGCTGCAAAGATATAAAATTATCGCCATCAATATCTGCAATGGTACGGGACAATTTGAGAATACGGCTATAGGAACGGGCTGATAGATTGAGCCGGTGAATGACATCTCTGAGGAAGCGTTTCTGCTCTTTGCTAACTTTGCAATAGGTGTTGAGTTGCTGTACATTCATCTGGGAATTGGTGAATATTCCTTCATTCTTGAAGCGCTCATACTGAATCTGTCGTGCAGCCATCACTCTCTTGGCAATAGCTTCACTGGGTTCTTCTTCACCCTCGGCAATAAGGTCGTCGCCACTTACGGCTTTGACAAAAATGTGCATGTCGAGGCGATCCAACATAGGTCCCGAAATGCGGGACATATAGCGCAACACTGCTGACTGTGTGCAGGTACATTTGTGCGAATCATCACCGTAATAGCCGCAGGGGCAGGGATTCATCGAGGCTATCAACATAAAGGAGGCGGGGTATTCTACTTTGTAGCGCGCTCTGGAGATGGTGACTTTACCATCTTCAAGTGGCTGGCGCAACGCATCCAGTATGGTCTTGCTGAATTGTGCCATCTCGTCGAGGTACAATATGCCGTTGTGGGCAAGGGAAACCTCTCCGGGAGAGGCATTTTGTCCGCCACCTATGAGCGACACCAGACTGGCACTGTGGTGTGGGCTTCTGAAAGGACGCTCCAACATCAGCCCTCTTCTGCCGGTACGGTTACCCTTAATAGAGTAGATTTTGCTGGTCTCAATGGACTCATCCCTGTTCATTTGAGGCAGTATTGAGGGGAGGCAGGAAGCCATGAAGGTCTTGCCACTGCCGGGTGTGCCGACCAGGAGGAGATTGTGACCGCCGGCAGCAGCAATTTCAAGTCCTCGTTTGGCCAATCTTTGACCCTTTACATCCTTAAAATCTTCCGCATAATGCGGACGTTCCGATATTTGGGGGTCGCGTACCACCAGCAGATGGTCGCAGCACTCCTCACGCAGAATACCCAGAACATCATTGAGTGTGCTGACTCCATAGATTTCTATTCCTTCCACATCAGCAGCTTCCAAAGCCGATTCCTTCGGGAAAATACATCCCTTAAATCCCATTTCCCGAGCATGTTCGGCAATGGGAAGTGCGCCGGTCACATTACGGATGTGGCCGTCAAGCGAGAGTTCTCCAAGCATTAAATAACGGCTGCATCCAGGGAGATATACTTGTTCCGATACTGCCAACAGTCCGATTGCTATGGCCAGATCGTAGGATGAACCCTCTTTACGAATATCGGCGGGTGCGAGATTGAATACCAGTTTGCGTCCAGGAATCCTATACCCGTAAGTTGAGAGGGCCGTAGTTACGCGCAGCAGACTCTCTTTGACTGCATTGTCCGGTAGCCCAACCAGATGTATCCCAATACCATTTGAAAGATCCACCTCTACTGTCACCGTCACTGCCGTTATTCCTATGCAGGTGGCACAATAAGTCTTGCACAACATTTATTTTCTTCTTTTTTGTAATCGTTTGGTCCTGAGTTTATAGTGGCAAAAATAGGTTGTGATGCTGCTCCGTGCAACCTGGAGCCGTTTATACGCATTTAAATGTTAAAATTTGTGGAATTTCGGAAAAGTGACACAAATCTCTATCTGAAATCAAAAGTTTTGCACACTATTGCACTTGTCAGATGAAAAATCTATTTTTGTATGGTGTAATCCGCTTGCAAACGGGTACAATTGTTTCAAACCATTTTCAAACATTTATACATATGGAAAAAAAGAAGAACCAGCTTTCCCGCCGCGAAGCATTGAAACTTTTCGGTACCGGTATTATTGGTGTGGCTATGGCTACAACCGGCATCAGTTCCATTTCAGCTCGTGAAGTAGAGCCTAAAGAGCCAATGGTGGCCAGACGCAAACAAAAAGGGACTTCCAACATGGCTCCTCTTTTGGGACTCGGGATGATGCGCTTCCCGACCCTTTCCGACAAGTCCATCGATGAAGAATTGTCACTCAAGATGATTGACTATGCCTACAAGCACGGAGTCAATTATTTTGATACAGCCTTCAATTATCATGGCGGTACCTCGGAGATATTTGCCGGTAAGGCACTTAAACGTTATCCGCGTGAAAGTTTCTATCTGGCGACCAAGATGCCCGGATGGATGGTCACCTCCCTCGATAAGGCTAAGGAGATTTTTGCAACTCAGCTTGAGCGTTGTCAGGTGGATTATTTTGATTATTATTTGCTCCACTCCATAAGCCGCGAAGCGGATTATGTGCGTGTATATGAAGAAATAGGTACCCTCGACTATCTCATTGAAGAGAAGAAGGCAGGTCGAATTCGCAATCTCGGATTCTCTTTTCACGGATCAAACGAGTTATTTGACAAGATGCTCGAAAAATATGACTGGGACTTTGTACAGATTCAGTTAAACTACCACGATTGGGATCAGATTGATGCCAAATATCTCTACAAAAGGCTCGAGGAAAAAGATATTCCCTGTATAGTAATGGAGCCTATCCGTGGAGGAATGCTTGCCAAGCTCAATCCTGATGCCGAAGCGGTGCTGAAAGCGGTGCATCCCGACAAGAGTATTGCATCCTGGGCTTTGAGATATGTAGCTTCGCTGCCGGGAGTGCTCACTATATTGAGCGGTATGAGCGCGATGGAACATGTGGTGGACAATGTTAATACTCTCTCCACCGAATTCCAGCCACTTAACGATGAGGAGCGTGTGGCTCTGGACAAGGCTCTGAATATCTTCCTGAAGACACGTCCGATAAGGTGTACGGCTTGTAAGTATTGTATGCCTTGTAAATTCGGAGTGGATATTCCCACCAATTTTATGCACTACAACAAGTGTGTAAATGAGAGCAATATCCCCGAGCGCGACAGCCAGAGTCCTGAGGAGTTTGAGCGCAGGAAAAAGATTTTCCTTGAGGGCTATTATGCCATCCCCGAGGAAGCACGTGCCGATAAATGCAGACTCTGTGGTAAGTGCGAGCGCAGCTGTCCTCAGCGCCTGAAGATTGCTGACGAAATGTATCGTATCACAGAGTTTGTAAAATCCCTGCAGTAGGTGTAAATTTGTAATAAAAACAATAGCAATGAGTAAAAGTATATGTGATATGCCTATGCCTGCATTATCAGACATAATAAAGGCGAAAAAGAATTTAGAGAAAATAGTAAAACGCACGGATTTGGAACGTAGCAAATCCTTTTCTAACATGGTTGGAGCACAAGTCTATTTAAAACTTGAAAACTTACAATCTACAGGTTCATTCAAAATACGTGGAGCTTACAACCATATCAGCCGGTTAAGCCCTGAAGATAAAGAACGCGGTGTGCTTTGTGCTTCGGCAGGAAATCATGCACAAGGTGTAGCTTATGCTGCTACAAAATTAGGTGTCAAGAGTACCATTTTTATGCCCGAATTTGCTCCTCCGATAAAGGTTATAGCAACCAGAGGTTACGGAGCCAATGTGATTTTAAAAGGCGATAGTTTCAATGATGCTTACGAGGCGGCTATGGAATACCTTGATGAATCCGGAGCTGTTTTTGTTCATCCATACAATCATCCCGATATTATAGCCGGAGCCGGCACTATAGGTTTGGAAATATTTGAGCAGTTGGATGACATTGATATGGTTTTTGTTCCCATAGGCGGTGGAGGACTTATTTCTGGAATTGCCATTGCGTTAAAAAGCATGAATCCACACATTAAAGTTATTGGTGTTGAGGCTGAAGGAGCGCATAGTATGCGAGTTTCATTGGATAATGGTGTGCTTACACCTTTTGTGTCGGGGAATACAATTGCAGACGGAATTGCAGTTAAGGCCCCGGGTAATCTTAACTTCGAAATAGTTAAAAGATACGTCGATGATGTTGTGGTTGTAAACGACGACCAAATAGCTCAAGCCTGCTATAATTTGCTGCAGCGTGCCAAAAACTTGTCGGAACCCTCCGGTGTGGCCTCTTTAGCCGCTATATTAAACAAAAAAGTCGATGTTGAAAATAAAAATGTGGTTGCAGTTATAAGCGGAGGTAATATAAATACCAGCATCTTGGAGCAAATAATAGAAAAAGGTGTTATAGCAGAAGGTTTAAGAGCCAGAATAGCAGTTTTAATTCCCGACCAGGCCGGCATGTTGAGTAAAATAATTAGCATTTTGGAAAAATTGCGTGCTTCAATCCACGACATTGAGCATGAGCGTTCCATTACTAACGTTCCGGTTGGACACGTACAGGTTACAATTACCTTCAACCTGCAAGATTCCTCTCAACTTAAAATATTGGGTGACGAACTTAAAGCCAAAGGCTTACCATACAAGATTTTAAGATAAGAAGCTGTTATTCTGTAAATGAATAGGGCTTTTGATAGGAAGCGGACTTTCTGTTTGGCTTATTGCTCATTTCAAATAGCATTTCACCACCTTGGAGAATATCCGAATGTCTGATGAAATGCTTTTCATATTTTTTACCGTTAAGCTTTATAGATTTCACATAAACATTCTTATCGGATAAATTTTCGGTTTTGACAGTAAATGTTTTTCCGTTTTCCAAATGAATGGTTGCTTCTTTTGTCTTTGGTGAGCCGGTAATGTATTGGTCGGAGCCGGGACAAACGGGATAAAATCCGAGTGCCGAAAAGATATACCAGGCAGACATCTGTCCGCAATCGTCGTTACCCGATAATCCGTCTATTTTGTTTTTGTACATCCGTCGCATGATTTCGTGAAGACGGTACTCCGATTTCCACGGCTCTTTTGTCCATTTGTACAAATAGGCGACATGATGACTTGGTTCATTTCCATGCACATAGTTACCCATCAGACCCTCTTCGTTGATATCTTCGGTCTTTTCGAAATATTTGGCAGGAAGATCCATCGTGAAAAGCGAATCAAGACGACGAACAAATTGTTTCTCGCCCCCCATTTCCTTTATCAATCCGTTAACATCGTGAGGCACGAAAAAGGAGTAATTCCACGAATTTCCCTCAATAAAACCCTGCCCATGTGTGTCCAACAGATCAAAATCCTCTTTAAATGTTCCATCTCTGAGTCTGGGACGGGCAAAATGCAAAGAAGGGTCAAATATATTGCGGTAATTTAAGGCTCTGCGGGCATATTCCTGACTAATTTCACTTTTGTTTAAACGGTTTGCCAGCTCGTGAATCGTCCAATCGTCATAGCTATATTCCAATGTAATGGAGGCAGCCGATGAGCTTCTTTCCAAAGGTACATATCCATATTTTTTATAATCGCCCGTACCGTCGAAATAGTTCACATTGGAGCTATTCAGACAAGCTTCCAATGCCAATTCCTTATCAATATCCAACCCCTTGGCAATTGCGTCCGAAACTACTGAAACGCTGTGATAGCCAATCATACACCAGTTTTCGTTTCCCATATGCGACCAAACAGGTAACGCTTTATGAACACTTTGTTTATAGTGATTTAACATCGAGTTGACAAACTGGGTGCTTCGTACGGGCTTTATAAGATTCATTAACGGATGTTGTGCACGAAATGTATCCCAAACCGAGAATACCGTGTAGTTGGTTGCTCCTTTTTCAGCTTGATGAATATTGTGATCTATGCCTCGATATCGTCCATCCACATCTTGATAAACGGAAGGGTTTATCATAGTATGATAGAGTGCCGTATAGAAAACATATTTTGTCTCTTCATCGGCTTTAAAATCAATACAGCTAAGTTCTTTTTCCCATTTCCGCTGAGTTTCATTACGAATATCATCAAAGGATTTTCCGCCGGTTTCAGTTTCTAAATTTTTCATTGCACCAAGGCAATCCACAGGTGAAAGTGCCACTTGAATTTCGAGAGGCTTCCCATCGGAAAAATCGAAATCGAAATAGGCCGTCAGATGTTTGCCAAACATTTCAGGGAAGTTGTCGGTCATATCAAATTTGCGCCAGAAACCGTTATAGAGCACTTTTTCCTTGTTACGACAACCATAGTTTTGAATAGGTTTTGAAAACTTCACGGCAAAATGGGTGTAATTCATTCTCGACCATCCGCGGGTGATACGGTAACCTGTAAGGGTATATTCATCTTCCACGCGCAAGTTTGCCATCAGCACTTTACCGTCGTAATTGTAAATCCCGTAATCCAAATCGAGAATAATATGCCCTGTTTTTGTGTCTTGCGGGAAAGTGTAGCGATGTACCCCTACGCGTTCGGTTGCGGTCATTTCTGCAAGGATATCATAGTCTTGCAAAAGAACAGAGTAGTAACCGGCTTCGGCTTTCTCATCATCGTGACTGAATCTTGAACGATATCCGCTCTCGGGATTTTCTTCCGTTCCCATATCCAACTTTACTTCGCCGGTCATCGGCATTATCAGTATATCACCCAAATCGGAATGCCCCGTCCCGTTAAAATGGGTATGACTGAACCCTACAATGGTTTTGTCATCATATTGGTAACCGGCACAATATTTATATGCATCGGGTTGATAAATACCCTCAATATTGTGAGGAATCATTTCCGTATCGGGGCTTAATTGAACTAAACCGAAAGGAGCACAGGCCCCCGGAAAAGTGTGTCCCATGCTTTTAGTACCAACCATGGGATTCACATAACCTAACGGTGAATTTTGAGCAGATAAATGAGTTGCAGACATCAATAACAGTATAACTAACAAACGAAGAAATTTATTCATGTTTTTTCTAATCGGTAAGTAAAATCAGACTCTAAACCATAAAGATAGTCAATTAAACGATCTGTATCACGAATATATTGAAAGATGGGAAACCTATTTCAGGATATATTTTCCGGGAATAATAATTATTTATTACCTTTATTTCATAAAAACCCTCAACATCAACTCGCTATAAAAGAAAGGTTTTGGTTATTGAATAAAAATAGTACAATGAGAAAAATAATTAAAACAATAACTATTGGCATTGCGGTAATAATCGGACTTGTTTTAATAGCAAGACCTGCTTTAAGTTTGTATGGCGAATGTTTGGCGTATTTCGATAAAAAAGCATTTCTTGCCAAATATGAATTTGAAGATTTTTCTCAATTCAAAAATGTTTCTCTCTTTATTCGAGGTGGAGATAGCGAAAGAAATCCTATTATTGTTGTAGATGCGCCACATTTGGTTAGAGATACTTTAAAAGTGGGATGTTATGTTGTAACGTTGGACAAAAGAACCTATCAGGTAAAAGAAGCAAAATGGATGATAGAATACGATGTTGAAGCCGACACTCTAAAACTTCAACAATTGGCACAAACATTTATGAGGTATAGGATCCCACGCCTGGATGTAGATACAGTGGGAAATGTATTTGTTTATGTGAAAGATGTTGCGACGTTGGCATTAGTCAGATTTGCCAATGAAAATGAGTTGCAAAAACGAAGTAAAGAGACACAATGGATTAACATTAAGTCCAATTGGTACAAGCCAAGATAAGTTAAACTCCGAAAAAATGAAATCAATAACAAAAATATTTTTCATTTCAGGCGTTGCTTTTTGGAGTATAGGCTATTGTATAGTGTTTCAAAACTAATCGCATTAAATGGATTAAAACATACGAAGAAGTTGGAAATAGACCTTGGTTATATCCAGACGACCCAACAATCAAAAATGAAAGAGGGAAAGAAAGGTGCAGATAATTATACTTGGAAAGAATTGTAGAAAATGGCTAAAACATATAAAGAAAAATAAAAATGATAATCAATAGAGAAAAAGGTACAGATGAGGTAAATTTTATATTTAGAATTTTTAACGTATCACCTGATGTTTGTAATTTAATTGTTAAAGATTTGGACAAAAAAATCAAATTCTCTGTTCACGAGCAAAAATCAAATTATAATATTCTAATTGACATTGAAAGTGTAAGTACATCGGAAAGTATCAAAAGGATAATTAGAGACTATAAACTAGAAGAAATAGATATTTATATTAGCCTTATCTCAACTTATGACCATGGAGGCTTGTTAGTTCCACAAAATGTGTCTCGTATAATTAGAGATTTTGATTGTGATTTGAATTTTTCATTTGTTAGCTGTTGATGTAACGGGTAGTGAAACTTTAATGGTAGGAGGAGCTATGTTAACAGCTAATGCAGCAGCTGATGCGACAAAAGGATATAACTATGGAAATTCTAATCAAACACCGCAAATTTAAAAAAGTGATAATGAAGAGAAAAATTTTGTTTTATATAATTGCAGGCATTTTATCAGGTATATTATTTATTGTATTATATAAGTGGTTTTTTAATCAACCCTGCAAAGGCCCTGAAAAGCCTGATAATGTGCCACGTTCCGCAGTATGGAAAGGTGACTGTGACGATGGTCAATGGATAGAATTGGTCTCAATGAGAGAAGATACCTGTAGGTTTAGAATCTACCAAGACTATGATGGCAGTTTAATTTTAGATGCGGACTTTTATTATGTTGACTGTGAAAATTTTCGTTTAACAAAAGATAATTGGGTTGAACATATAGCTTATTTTGGTAATAATTTAGAGTTATACGATAAATCAAATCCAAATAAAAGGTGTTATCTGGCTCCAATTTATCCCCCATATTATGATGCGTATTCCTTAGTGACAGTTAAAGAATAATAAAAATAGCCGATATTTTGATAGTGACAACAGAAAACTTCCCGTTTGATTGGGCAAACCTTGAATCTTATCGAGATAGTTTTTCTTTTACTTCCACCATATGGGTAGTATTGGTATTTATTACAAAAGTGAAAAAAATCAATAAAAAGTATATTGTCAAAAGCTTCTCGTACCCCGCACCCCGCAACTCGTACCTCGTACCAAAAAATCCCCTGAATTTTTTCAGGGGATTTTTTTAGTTAGTCATTATTCATTTCGCGAATATCTACCTCATGGCGTTTTGAGGTGCCGAGTAGCCACTCGCTGTACCAGTCTGCCATTTTCCAGAAGAAATATTCGTTCATATCGCCGAATCCATGACGTTGACCGGGGAGAATCAGCATCTCGAAACGCTTATTTGCACGGATAAGAGCATTTACAACGCGCATGGTATTGCCGGGGTGCACATTGTCGTCAATGTCGCCATGTATGAGGAGCAAATGACCTTTGAGATTCTTTGCAATATCCTGGTTTTTGTCAATGCTGTACTTGAATGTGGTGTCGCCTGCTGCGGTAATCTCTTCGAGAATACCGTGGTGCTGCTCACTCCACCACCTGTTGTACATACTGTTGTCGTGGTTACCTGCACAGGAAACGGCTGCTTTGAAGAAATCGGGATACTGAAGGATGGCGGCCGTTGACATAAATCCTCCACCGGAGTGTCCGTGGATACCCACTCTGCTGATATCAATGAAATTATGGCGTGCGGCCAGTTGCTGAATGGCATATTTCTGATCTTCCAGTCCGTAATCGCGAAGATTGCCGTAGCCATAGTTGTGATACCATTTGGACCTGTTGGGGTGCCCACCTCTGTTGCCTACCGTGATTACAATGAATCCGAGTTGCGAAAGACGGTCTAAACGTGTCAGACCTTTGCTCCATACCAGATTGTTGCCCTCAGTCTGGGGACCGGGATATACATAGTCGATTATGGGGTATTTTTTGTTGGGATCGAAGTCAAACGGCTTGTACATCACTCCGTATAGATCGGTAACACCATCGGCAGCCTTAACCTTGAAGGGTTCGGGGAATTTGTAGCCTGCTTCCAGAAGCAGGGAAATGTCTGTCTCGGCCACATCCAGCAGTTTTGTGCCGGCTGCGTTGAACAGGGCTACTTTAGGAACAACATCCACTCTGGAGTAGTTGGATACAAAATATTTGCTATTGTCGGAGAAACTGACTATTGATGAGTTGAAACCATCGGAGTCTAGACGTTTCATGCCCGTACCGTCGAGATTGATGCGGTATACATGCCCATTGTAGGGGTTTTCGTCCTTGTTTACTCCCATTGCCAGAAAATAGACAACTCTGGCAGCTTCGTCCACGCTCAGCACACTCTCCACATGGAAAGCACCGGAAGTAATGGGGTTTTTGAGTGTGCCGTCTGAAGAATAGAGGTAAAGGTGGGCCCAGCCATTGCGTTCCGACCATTGGATGAGTTCTGTTCCGTTGTTGATTACCTCAAGCCTGCGTGTCTCCACATAGGTGTTGAGGCGCTCTTCGATTATTACCCTGCAGCTATCTTCCGCCAGATTTACGGCACAGATATCCACTCTCTTCAGATCTCGGCTGGTGCGGTAAAGATAGAATTTGCTGTTGTCACCCAGCCATTTGTATACCCTATAGTCGTCATAAGCATCCCTGTTTTTGAATGGGGCTGTCATGATGTCGATTTGCTGGTCTTTGAATGCATCCACCCGGATTTCCCTTGAGGTTTTATCCTCCATATTGAAGAGGATAAGATGCTCCTTGGGACCAGGCTCGCCGGGCATTTGATATTTGTAACTCTCAAGGGTAGGACGTGGCAGGGAGACTGAGTTGATAACCCAGAGCTCTTTTATTTTACTCATATCATATTTGCCGATGGCAAAATGTTTGGAGTCGGGCGACCACATCACACCTGCTGAGAAACGTTTGGTGGTGTCACTCTGGTCAGTACCTCTATAGCTGCCGCCACCGTAATAGAAATCTTTTGTGCCGTCAGTGGTCAGAGGGTGATCCACTACGGTAGTGTCCTTTTCATCCTCCATCAGTTTTTTAACATCCTCAATGCTCATCCAGTAGAGGTTGTAATTTTTACTATAAACAGCAGTCTGACCGTCGGGAGAGATACCTGCCCAGCGGGGATAATCCTTTTCCTCTTCATTTTCTGTCACATCGGTGAGTTTGCCGGAAGCGATGTCATATTCAAATCTGAATACCTTTTTCTCCTTTTTGGGAGGAGCCTTTTTTTCTTCTTTCTTTACATCTTTCTTCTCACCATTGTCCTCTTCCTTCTTCTCCTCATTGGTTACTTCCTCTTTTTTCTTCTTTTCTTTCTTTTCCACCATCATCGTACTTTGGATTTCAAAAGTGAATTTTGTGTCATCCTTGAGTTTCAGTTTGCGGAAAGGAATGTTTTGTGCATCGAAGGGATCCTTTACAATTTCCGTCAACTCCATTGCAAGTTTCTCAAGGTCGAAAACCGGTTTCCGGAGCTTTGTAACAGGGTCTACCATGTAGTAACAGCTGCCGGCCGGAGTCTTCCACTCATACCAGAATTTGTCGGAATTCTTAAACCAATTGGGTCTCATATAGGTCGAGAAGACCATATTGTTG
>Ga0255341_1005174_pt1 | contig 13047 bp, 11 predicted proteins | sample wastewater_treat_8_FD_192418 | JGI IMG/M metagenome (GOLD analysis project Ga0255341, IMG submission 192418) | Wastewater microbial communities from Lulu Island WWTP, Vancouver, Canada - plant12 | ecosystem: Engineered > WWTP > Wastewater > Unclassified | place: Canada: Vancouver, British... | reverse complement strand
GTTAAAAAGCCAGAAGTAGATATTCGATTTAAATATGATATTAGAGATTTGACTCAAAAGCAACTTATAGATTATACTCCCCAGTATACAGGCGTGGTATCAAATTATAGAAATTATTCCGCAGATTCACAAGATGATGGAATTCAAATAGAGATTATCAAATGACAAATTTAATTTCATTGCCCAGTAATCAATCAGAGATAGTATCAGCTATAGATTACACCAAGATTCATAGATATATTATCAATACAATCAGTGAAGAATTTGCAAATATGGTAGAAAATTGCTATTATCCAAAAGTATCTAAAAATTCAAAACTTTATCGTGATTTGTTATATATGACCAATAGCAAAGAAATTAATTTAATTAGATATGCTAAAGAAAAATTTACTATGAAAACAGTAGGTACTAAATCTACTTCTAGATTTCTATTTGATCCATATACTAATTTATTAATTTTAATAATTCAAGAATTTTTAAGAAATAAAGATATTTCTGCAGCAGAAGCAACATTTCATTTATTTGCATTGAGATATTATACCAACATACTTTATAAAGGAACAACTCCTAGAGGATCTCACACGAAAATATGCAATCCTAATTATTTTCAGTATGCTTTAGATAAACTCTCAAAAAATCATATGTTTGTTAAACAAAAGACTATTCCCAATAGTCTTATGTATTATTCTCGTACTATTTTAAAAAAGTACATGAAAGCATTAATTGAAGATGATTCTAATGAAATAGCCGCTATGATTATAGAAATTAGAAGTAGAATTGCACAATCTATGAGAAGCTTCTTTAAATACTATTATCAAGCAAAAGAAGAAAAAGATAGATTGGCGAAAATCAAACAAGAGATGGATTATGATAGATCACATGAACAGAAATTAAAGATTTTTATTGGGCGAATTACTAAAGACATGTGCGTTTTTGGTAGAATCGATCATGTTGCAGTTAGAGAAGCATCTGCATTAATTAAATTTAATAAAAAACTCTCCGAAGAATATGCTAAAAATTTATCATCTCCAGATTTTGTAGATGATGTTAATGTTGCCCTATTTCTATTAGTTAAAGATATTAAAGATCTATCTATTGTTAAAAATACTAATTTCTTAGATCATGTTCAAAGACTCATGTCAATTAAAGTGACTAAGCAAACAGTTTATTTCAAAAAGACTGTTCAGGATATTCATGATCAAGTTATTGATAATCTAAAATTGAAAGAATGGTATGATAAATTATCAATACAATCTAAATCAATATCCAGAAACTTTATCGCCTATTATTTCGCTTTTTATTTAAAACGATATATCTAATTATTTTGTTATTATGGCGGTTCCAGGCGTCTTGGGTTTATATTGAATTTGGGAACTTAGAACTGGAGCTGCAATATACTGTTCAAAGGTAAATTGCGGTGCTGGGGCTGGAGGGGTGGTAGGAGCGGAATTAATGGTACTCGGTTCTTCTTGATCCTCATCTGTACCGTTTTCATCGCCTATAGGCCGTTTCTTAATTATCGCTTTTAAAGCATCATCAACTTCACTCTGTAATGATGGTGCATCACTAGTTATAGGAGTTTTGCTTAATAGTTTCACGGAGTGTACAGGATTGATTGTCATATTAATATCGATCATATTTGGACGTGAATTATATGCCACATCATTAACATCTCCGCCTTTAACTACCGATATATTTGAACAATATGCTGCCTGCATGCTGGCTCGACCGGGTATATCAAATTTCATTATAAAAGGATATGACCATGTTTTTCCATCATCACTCTTTGGACAAACAAACGCCAGCAATGCTATTAATGGGGCAACAATTAATCTTTCATAATAGTCGTCATTGGCTGCAATCGGATTATATAATCTTATCATTAAACTATAAGAAGTGCTGAATGAAGAGCCTCTCCACATCATAGGGAAATCGATTTTATGATCAAACTTTTTAGCCATATTGACAATATCATTAACAACCCTTTTGGCTCCTTCTCCCCCGATAGCACCCGCAGTATTTGCTGCACCCTCAGTTAATCCATTTATTATGTCAAATACGGATTGAAAAGCAGTATCCTGTGCCTTTTTCTCCAAGGCATCATATGCCCCACTAGGTCCCATCATCATCCCAAGATCACTTAAATTTTCCTGACCCCCGCCGATGCCTGATAAAATAGAATTCTGAGAAAAATCATTACTATAGCTTTCAGATATTGGAGACATGTGCTGGAAAGCCACCGTGATACCATTTGGATTTTTAGAGAATGTATCTATTTTTTCAATGCCTGCTCCTTCTTTTAAATATTCTGAATACAAAGGCATTGCTAGTGCAGCATTCCATATTTCAGATCCGGCACCGCCTTTAATTATGCATGGTCGTATATAAGCTAAATTTAATGTTCGGATTAAATGATCATGCATAGTAGTTCCGGCTGGTGCATTATCAGTTACAGGATCTAAAACTGCTCCTGGCCATCCAATAATTTTAGGTACTATTAACGCCATTTTTACATTCCTTTAAATTATATTTCCACCAAGAATATCATCGATATTCTTCCAGAATTTATCTGGAGCCGCTCCGCCACCCCCGCTTACTGTCTGGCTATGGCTACGATTAGAATTATTGACGATATTAAATACTCCAGCATTCATCTTTGCGGTAGATTCACCGGTAGATTTTAATGTATTATCTAATATCTTAGATGTTTTTAATGTAGCTGCAGCATCATTAAGTTGTTCTTGAATTGCATTAGATTTTACTTGTTCAACTCTAGATAAATCTAATCTACTCATTCTAGCCATAGGAGTTTTAGATGCAGAAACGATATCATTAGCGTGTGGAGTTAAGATTTCACCGCCTTTAGAAATAATAGCATGAGCCTGACCAATCCAATCAGATACCGGTCTTGTTTTCATTGATTCTAATTTTTGATTTATATTATTAATCTTAGATTGGAGTGATCTATGTTTATCTATTTCTGCTTGACTCCATGATATTTTATTAGGATTAGCTTTATTAAATTCATATAACTCTTTTTCTAATTTTTCTTTAGACATTAATAAAGCATCTTTACCGATTCCATATTTCCCCCTATTTAGTACAGAATCAATTTTATCTTTTAGACTCACAGTCTTAACATTTAATTGTTTTTTGATTTCCTCTATTGATGCATTTCTTTTTAGTAAGGTATAATATCTATCTACTTTTTCAGGATCATTTTTAATTTGATTAAATATTGCAGCTAGTTCAGCAGTTCGACGAGTATCTCCTTTGGATGATGTTAATATCTGAGAAATCATATTAGCAGGCATTCCTTTTTTCACTAAAGGAAGAACTTTTTCTTCTCCATGTTTTAAACAGAGATTGGCAATTTTAAAATTATCCGACATAGCCTTTTTACCTTTAGCAAGCAATTCTTTACTTTTCTCCTTTGCTTTTTTTGCAGCTTCTACTGGATTTGTTATTGCATACTTTGCAGCATCATAACCCCTTTTAGCACCGCTGATAGCTCGACCCGATAAATCTTTTCCTTTTTCCCATCCAGCTTTAATAGACTTAATTGGACTCCATAAAAATTTAAAAATAGTTTTCCATACTTTTAACATCATTCTCATAGGTAGAGTTACCATTTTTAACACGGCACCAAACTTATTTATATGTTTCTTAAGCCCTTTGAAGAAATCAGTAAAACCTTTAAAGAAATCTGAGAAAAATTGAATTATTGGATTTTTGCTTTTAATAGATTTTCCTTTTTTCATTCCTCTAAGATCTTTTGCTATAAGTAATCCATCTATAATTAAGCTAATTATAGTACCCGGACCAGGTCCAAACGTAGCAGCTATACCAGAAACTATCTCACCAATTCCACCAAGAATATCTCCTTTTTTAAATCTAGAAAGACCGAAAAGCGTCCCTAAAATTAAACTAATTCCCGGAATCTTCTTAGCAGTAATTTTAGAAACTCCTTTTCCAATTCCTTTACTTGCCTTCTTTCCAGCAAATGCTAAAGCTCCTTTTGGACCAAGAGTTTTAAATACTCTAGAGATTTGCTTAACAAACTTAGAAATTCCCCCAAAGAAACTTAACAAACTTTTCATAGTCTTAATCGGGTGCATAATAGTTTTGCCCAATAAAGCTGAATATTTCGAAAACATATTGAAAGATTTAATTAAATTACCAAAACTTGTAACTGACCATTTTAAAACAGATAAGGTTTCTTTCGGATATTTTATCAATGCTATTACTATAGATGTTAATGCTGCAGCGCCACCAGCACCGATTCTGCCAAGAAAATCTAAAACTTTTAAAATTCCACTTTTAGTTTTATCTTTTCTTTCTTTTGCCTTTTCTTTTAAATCATCCCAGACCTGTTTAGCCTTTTGTTCTTTTTTAGCCTGTTCTTCTGCTGATATATCTGATTTTTTCTTTTTCTTTCGTTCATCTCGTTTAAGTTTTTCAATTTCTACGGTAACTTCGATATGGTCGCTCACTTTAGCCACAGTATTTTTAGTGTTTTCTGAAATCTCCTCTAATTTTTTAACCATTGGATTTTCAGAATTTCGAATTCTTTCTTTAGCCGCGTCTGCTAAGTTTCCAAGTCTTTCTTTGGCAGAACCAGCAAATTTCCCCAATCTGCTATTATCAAATTTTTCTTTCTTAGCTTTAACTGCTGAAACTATATCATCTGTAGCTGGCTTTACTAAATCACCTCCAGTAGTTAAAATAGATTGAACTTCGCCGACCGCCGATCTCCAGTCATTAACCTTTTTAACTTTTTTGCCCTTATTTCCAGAGTCTGAATCAGAATCATGAACAAAAAAATTCTTTAAAGCTCGAACAAGATTTAATTGAGTTGTTAAATTTCTAGAAATTCTTGATGCAGTTTTATCAATGTTATGAAGGTATTCAAATGTTGTATTTTTAAATGGAGATCCGAAACTAAACTTTTTACTTTCAGTTACCTGCTCATCATCGTCATCTAAAATATATTCTCCATATCGTCCTATTCTATCAGTTAATCGGGTATGAGCTTTTTCTAATTTATCTTTTTTTCTGCCTTCTGCTGTTAATGACCGATGTTCAGCTTTTGTTTTCAATTCTTCTAACTGTTCAATCATAGTTTTGGCATTGTCAGACATTCTTCTCATTACTTCCGACATGGATTCTTCAAAAGTGCGAACTCGACTATCACCATCTACATTTTTCCTAGTTAATTCATCAAAGCCCTGAGAAGATAATTTGAATCTATCAATCATAGATTGTGTAGAATGAGATTCTCCTCCCAAGAATGTAGCATCTAATCTATCGGATATATACTGAGCTTTAGCTTTTTTATATTGCTCTTCATCTAAAGTTGAAAAGAATGATACTGTTTTGATAGCACCTTTTAAAAATCTATTTATATCAGATTCTTCAAGCGCCTCATTAAATTCATCTTTTCTCTTAGTCAACCATTCATAAGCAGCACCTCTTCTACCTTTAACTTCATATCTTAAATCATCATCACCAGTCAAATGCTGAAGTAATTTATTTAATTGATCTTTCTGAAGTTCACCATATAATCTCTGCCATTCATATATTTTTCCTAATGAGGCTACAATAGTTAAAAGCGGATTTTTGCTTTTAGGAATATCTTTAGTATATCGACCTTCAAACATTCCTTCAATAGTCAGCATTTTAGCAAAATCCCAAAGAATCGATCCTATTCCGCCGCCTTCTTTTACATCTGGGTCGGAAAAATACTCAGACATATCAGAAGTTTGTCTCTGACTCTCTAATAAAGAGTATTGCTCATCCAATAAAAGAACGATTGAGTTTAATGCCTGTAAATGTTTATCAGATCCAGTTCTATAGTTTTTTCTTCTACTGACTCTAGAATTTCTAATTTTAGATACAGTGCCCGTTGCTGCAGTCGTAGATTTAGATTCCAATAGTGCGGGGATTAAAGTATCATTAATTAATTTTTCATTAGAAATTCTCAATCTATCAACGGCGGTAATTACATCTCCAGATTTTCTATAATGTCTAGATTTACTATAAACAGATGAAGTATAAATTCCAGTGTTAGACTTTTTAGAAGATTTAGTAGAACGGGGAGCATCAACGGCACTAAAACTTTCGAAATCGGGAATATCATTAAACGATTGAGCTGCTGAATATGATTTTTGTTTTTTAGATTGTTTTTTTAATGCTCTATTATATTTTATATCTTTAACAGATTGCCATGTAGTAGCTCCCATATCTTTAATAGTAGAGCCAACATTACTGGCAATATTTTGAAATATTCCAGAATCATAAATAGCTTGTTGAACTATTGCCCCCATTAATCCGCCTGATGCAACTCCCATTCGACCAGCTTCATTTCTCCAATCGGGCATTATTTGATTAGCTACTCTTCCTCCAACATCTTTAGCTCCAGACGCAGTAGCTTTAGCTAAATTGATTGTTCCCTCGCGAAGAGTTCGATTTAATTCCGAAATAAGATTTGATAATTTGTTAGTCTGAATGTTAATATTATCAGATAGATCACTAGTGGTTTCATCAAGTCCTTTATATGACTTAACAAAATCATGCCTCATCATCTCGATATTATTATTTAAATTTTGAAAATCAATACTTGATGGAGGTGGTGGTTCTGATAATCTATTAGCCATAAATCAATCTTTCAATAGTTCCTTTAAAGTTTGTTCAGTTTGGAAAACCGCCAGTTTTTTCATTTCGGTAATCAATAAGATCTAACATGTCAATTGAATTGCTCTTCTGTTGACCCATCATTTTTCCTAAATTAGATTTTATTAATTGTCTCATTAGACTATTGCTTCTATCTAAAAATTCTAATCTATCAGCTGCCTTAATATCCTTTAAAGAAGTAATTTCTGGAGCAACTAAACTTGATCCAATATTATTCCAAGCTGCAATATCATGAAAATCTTCCATGCTTCCTCTATCTGTAAATTTCAAAGAGATTCCCATCGGAGGATCATAAAGTTTAACATAACAACAAAAACCAAAAGCCATTGCCAAGTCATCCTTTTCACCCTCATCAGCTTGAACTTTTCCATTATTATCAACTAACCCAATTAATTCTAGAGCTAAAAGTTCAGATCTAATAATACTGGGGTCATCTACAACAAATGTATATAAAGCATCAATAATCAATGGTCTATTTTGTGGACCTGTATAAAGACCATAACGATATTTATTTTTCTTTCGCCCTCTAGAGTTATCAATTGTAGCAGTTTTCTGTTTAGTCATGTACAAATTATAATAGCTATCTCGTCTAGTCAAATATTCACATACTTGATTGCCATAGGAGTTAGATTCAACTATTAATAAATTATTTGAAAAAACGGTAGATACTTTAGATACAGCATCACAAAAATCTTCAACTCGAATATTTGCAGCTTTGTATTCGGCTACTTGATTCAATGTTTCATATTCGCATACTACGATAGTACTAGAATCGGATCCGCCTTCAGATGCAGTATCAACTCCTATTAAATAAAACTTATTTGCATCTGGTTGTTCGAATATATTGAAATTAGTTTTATAGAAATTCATTTTATGTATAGGCTCTTTGCCACATTTATTTAATGATTTGATGGTATCTGATGGGAAGAATGAATTACTACTAGCAACAAATTGCATATCAAGCTCTTGGGCGATCTTCCATTCTACATTATTTAAAATATCACATTGAGTCTTATACCAATTTGGATCATTGGCAAATTCGGGAATATCTTTCCAGTGCAATTTAAATGGATGAAATATTGATCTGCCGGCCTGTGCTGCCACCCAGTTCTGATAATACCATTTCCCCTTGCCAATTGTTTTATTAGGAGTTGATATAATGATAGTTCCATAGGGAATATTCTCTTGTTTGGCAAGTTGCTGAGCTTTAAATAATGTTGGAGCCATTGAGGTATATGCTTCATCAATTTTAGATACGAATGCAGATTCGTCTAAAATTAAAAGAGTTAATGATTTACCTCTTAACGTTCCTTCTGGATTTGCATCATTAACTTGTGAAGAATAAAATTTAGAACCATTTTTTAATATAAAAGTCTGTTCAGTTCTTTTATCAAACTCCGGTTTCAACCATGCAGGTAAACTATCAATCATTGATAAAACATGTCTGCAGAAATCAGTACTTTCTGCTCCGGATTTTGAAATAACTCCAATAACAACGTTCTTATAAAAAGAAACTAAATGGCATGCTAACATTTGACTTATAGTAGATAGCCCAGTCTGTCTAGTTTTCAATACTATAATATGATTTTTAGCGTAGAATTCTTTAATAAATTCTTTCTGTTTATCATATAACTCAACACTTCTATCTCCACCGGCCAAAGATAATTTTACATATTTCTCCATAAAATAGATCGGATCTTCTTTACATTTAAAATATTCAACTAAACGTTGTTTTTTAAGATCTGATATATTTTTTTTATTACTATTCATAACTATCTAATTTTTTGATTGAGCAGTTCGACAGCCTGTAATTTTAGCTATACATTCAATATTATCTTCTTGTTTACCAGATTGCTCCCTAGTTAAAATAACTTCAGTATCAGTTAATAGATATGCGCCTTCATAATTTGACCCTGGAAATTTTTCATGCTGTGAATATGGTTTTAAATAACAAACTTCTCCAACGCGAGATATCAGAGAAACTTTAATTTTTCTATATAATACAAATCTAATAGAGGCTGCATCTTTAAAAAGATTCGATAATGAACTAGTCATGGCATAATCATTATAATCACCGCTAAACCCACATTGTGTTTCAAACCCCTGCCAATCATAAAAATATTTTTTTCTGATTTTAGTTGAAGGATGATATTTCATTTCATCAGTAGAATTCCATAAACCCTGAGATGAAACAATTTGATCGGTATTATATTTATGAAAATAGGCAATATCTTCATGTGGATGAGTAACATATACATGCTGATAACCATGTTTAACCATTGCAGCATTTCCATAATGAAGAGTTTGAACATTATCATAAGTAAGAAAATTATCTGCTGTATTTTCAACTAACTCAGTAACATTGGTGTATAATTGTGGATCTTCACTCAATCCTGGCATTTTGTGCATTTTTGTAAATCCACTAGACTTAGTATTTTCCCATCTTTGTTTTAAATCCCAGATACACAAATGTCCAGCATAATTTGCATAACGAAACAATGGTCCGGCGAATATACCAAATTTTTCATTTAAATAATCAATAGCTGATTTCATAGTCATCGGCGGAATTAAAAGCTGAGGAATAATAGAATTATTTTTTCCGTTTTCATATATTTTAGCTTTTAAATTATTCTGACATATTAAATCTTTAATTACATCTAATGGAGTTTTAGAAGTGTCATCACCCTGAATAAGCTTATTAACAAAAGTAGACATTGCTATAAAGGATGGCCTACTTAAACAAGTAATTTGAAGTCTCCGACGCTGACTTTCTTTCATATCATCATAGGGACCGTTATATTGAGGTTTTTGCGGAAGAGCCACATCAGATTCAAGATATAATAAATCCCATATCATAGGCTTTGGTAATTTTTTACCTTCTTCATCTAAATTCCAGATAAATACTTTTATCTCGCTGCTACCATAAATATTTTTTTCAATAATAGCTTGATTATCAATCATGAAATAAAGTTCAACTATCGGCCAACAGGATCTGATTGAATTAATAATTCTCATTGTAGTAAAGGCACTAGATAGACATTGATTATTATCACCATCAGTAAAAAATTCGATTCGATATTGAGTATCAACAAAGGTAGGATGTTGACCACCAGCTTCTCGTGCTCCACAACATGCCATTTAAAAATTCCTTAGAAAAAAAGATATATAAATTTTTAGATTTGTTCTAAAAAATCGACAAAAAAAGAACCCTTCTATTTTAAATAATAGAAGGGTCTATGACATTCTAGATGATTAAAATATATCATCTAAAATATCATCCATAACCATCCGATATCGGATGTCATCGAACCACATCTGGCACTTCAATTTCCATGCCAGACTTCGACTGCTCCGGTTCAATCTTTTGATTAGTCGACTGAAGTCAAATTCAATTCGATTCATATACCTTCTCCTTTTTGGAAGGTAGCACTTTCTACCGCAGAAAGATTTTTCCTATCTTCACAAGTAAATATATATAGAAAATTTAACGCTTTCAATATAACGACGAAAAAAGAACCCCCGCAATGGAGGGTTCTTCTATTAAGTTATTTTTCGAATCCGACCTTTAAGCCACAATCTACAAATATCCTGAACTAATTTCTCTTCTGCCTCACGAATAATTTTGTAATTTTTTCTTTTATCCATTGAAATGAAAGCTCTTAATGCACAATGCAGAACTTCGTGCAAGAGGTAATCTTCTGGCTCTGGAGGGATCGAATTTCCTCATGAAAAGATATATCCTCTCTTATATTTCGGTTGAGCATTAGATATTGCATGATATTTATCATCGTATTCTAATGTAACGTTCCAATCTTTTAAAATTTGAAACTCATCGACAATTTGTTTAAGTTCTCGATCTTTTAAACGTCGATATTCAGATTCTTTCTCTGGTTTAAAATATATCAAATATGACATTTGAGATGTTTTTGTTCGACAAGGAATTTCTAAAGTTAATTTTTGAAATCCCCACCATATTGTGGATTCAGAAGTGACCATTTTCTTTAATCGATTAACAGCAAGTTTGTATCCTTTTGAATCTTTTTCAAATATTTTGTTTCTTGGTCTGTCCCATTTTGGATATAACAAACCCCTTTGAATTATATCGATATCTTCTAATTTCCATCCATTATTATCAAGCAATTCTTCAAGATAAGAATCTTTCATTTTTTCTTACAAGATTCTTTAATATCCTTAATCACAAGCAACTCCCAACCTGGAGAATTTGGAAAATACATAACATTAGTCGTTTCAGCAAGAGCTACTTGAACTGCTTCTTCATATGTTAATTTATCTAAATATACCACTTTAAAATAACCATCACTCAGCAATGTAGCAATTGCACTACCTCTTTTTCTAGGCTTTCCGATAACAAGTCTTTTATCATCAACCCATTCAGATTTCCACCCTTCGGATTTGAGTAATATAATATGCTCATGTAACGTTTTGAAATTAATTTCCATATCGTTCTCCTTTAAAAAAATTTGCATTGTATTTTTCCAATTCTGAAATGATAATTGTTTTCAAAGACTCAAAAGAAATATTTGAATACATAACCTCATCATTCAATAGATAAGGATCAATATCTCTAAGATCTTCTATTGATTTAAATGGAAACATTTTGACTTTAAATCCATAAATCATTCTTCTAATGACCGCAGATCCATTAAAACCATATATTCCAAGAAACCATATATCAGGAGATAATTCTTCAAGTTCCCATCTAGTACCCGCATATTTAATGTTCATCGTTTTCTTGATCTATCATAGAATCATGCATCTTAGAGATTAAAGTTCGCAATTTAATTTCAGTAACAATATTTCTTTCACTTTCCATAATGACACTCAGAATATACGTAACATAATAGAAATTTCTAAGATTATCCGGAATAGATTCAAACATTGAAATAAATTTTTTGAAGAATCTCTTAGGAACATTCTTTCCGAGTTCATCTACAAATTCTGGAGTAAATGATACAGATTTATAAGAATTGATCTGAGTTTGAATATTCTGCTGAACATTAGTAACATCTGAAATATTAATAACTAATCGATTATCATGTATTAGTCTATTAGTGTAAGCATTTAAAACGAAGATATTATTTACTGGAAGTGAATTAGTTGTTCCGTCTTCATTCGAAACAGACATGGTTTTTTCTAAACCATAATTCAATTGAAGAGCGTGATTTCCAGAAAATCCATTAATAATATTAAATGTGAGTTTGGCGGTAGTTAGCAACTCAATATCAGTATTAATATTTGTCAAAAGTTGAAATAGAACTCGATCAACTTCTGGTTCATTTTCAATATCAATCTGGTATCCACTCAATTTAAATGTACTTTTAACTGATGTTCCAGATCTGAAATGTTTTTCGTTTTCTATATTTCCAGTTAAACTAGATTGGATTTGCTGAATAACTTCTTGTGTTTTGATAACTGTGAAGTTAGATGATAACATATTTTTACACGTCATCCATCTTTCTTGCTGTCTCTCTTTAAAATGAAGAGCTAAATAATCAGATGGTGTATTATCAGGTTTCATACATCTATCATAATAAAATTGATAATCCATATCATTAATTTGAATGGATCTTTCAACATCAGATAGTCGAACTAGTCCATTTTCAATAATTGTCTCAACAGAAGGTTCACTCATGATGGTTCTCCTAATATTTCAATATTTCCATGTTTACTTTTTACAAATTCGAGTAACTCTTTATATTGATCTGGCTTCAAACTCAATTTTACATCTATCATTTTTTCGTTGGAAATACTTCCATTTAAAAATGACTCAAAGTTCTTTGCGAATTCAGTCTTAAATAATTTAACCATATCAATCTGAGATAGCATAGATTTAATTGATTTCTCAAATATATCTTTTAAAAAATCTGGATTTTCCATAACCATCTTACTGATAATTTCAATGAAAGCAGGCATCGATTGCTCATCAAATTCAATATTGATCATGTTCTACCTCTCTTTGTTGGATAGATATATTTCCATGTTTTTATTTGAAAATATTAAAGGTTTTTGTTCTGTCATATAATCAAACATATTATTTACAAAATTCAAAGTTTTCGGGTGAACTTCTGAATGTCTAATTGTCGAAACGATATAAAATATATCTAGACAATTTAAACTCCATAAGAAATTTATATATGCTGCCAGCGGCAAAATCGTATTAATATCATGTTCTTTAATTTGGTCATTCAATTCTGATTTTGTTACTATTATTTATTTACCAAGTTTATAAAACATCCGCAGAAAACCATGGTGCTTGTCTCCATGGATGAATGCGTCAAGTTCGATCTTTTTGTGTATTGATATAGTTCATTATTGTTTTCTCTGAAATATTAC
>Ga0255341_1005163_pt1 | contig 13063 bp, 9 predicted proteins | sample wastewater_treat_8_FD_192418 | JGI IMG/M metagenome (GOLD analysis project Ga0255341, IMG submission 192418) | Wastewater microbial communities from Lulu Island WWTP, Vancouver, Canada - plant12 | ecosystem: Engineered > WWTP > Wastewater > Unclassified | place: Canada: Vancouver, British... | reverse complement strand
CATGGAATAATCAAGGGAGTAAAATACCATTGTGCTTGCAGCAGTCAGCGTAATACCGAGTCCAGCGGTTGCAATCTGGCCTACAAACACCATGCAGTCGGGATCACATTGAAACCGGTTTACTTGCTCTTGGCGATCCTTAGTCGCACCATAAATACATGCATAGCCGATGTTCTTTTTCTCCAGCAACCTGCATATAGCATGAATTTCAGGGATAAACCTTGCTATGACAACCAGCTTATGTCCTTCTTGAATACTGCTTTCAAGGATATCTTCAAGAGCTTTCAACTTGGCATCACTGACTTGCTCGATTTTCCCACCGTCATCGCTTCCGATGAAGCCGCCGGTTAATTGCGAAAGACGAAGCAAGCGTGTCAGTATGTTTGTAGCTGTTACTTCTCCTGCTGACAGCTCAGTATAGCTTTGTTTGACAAGCTCTTTATATTTCTTTAAAGTGACAGGCTCAAGCTCAATATGGCGAATAATATCGGTGGTTTCCGGCAAATCCAGGCACTCCGCTTTGGTCGCCCGGAATGCAATGCTGTGAATCCTTTTCATCAAATCCTGTTCCATTGATTTTTTCAGCACTGGCGTATGGTTGCCATAGCCAACCATGTTGAAATACCGGTTTCGGAATGCATAGAAGCTATTTCCAAAGATACGAGGATCAAGAAACTTGTACTGGCTGAATACATCTATGGCTTTGTTGGTTATAACCGTTCCTGTCAGTAGGAGCCGATACTGGGCAAGCAAGCCCAATCGGTGCATTGCTTTTGAAACCGCTGTATTATGAGTTTTAATTTTATGTCCTTCATCGGCGATGATAATGTCAGGATGCCAGTTTGCCAGTTCCTTTTCCATTCTCCATGCAGATTCGTAGTTGACTACCACCACATGGACACCTTCGCCAGTTAAAAATCTTAGCTGTTGGATTTTCTTTTGAATCATGCCATTAAGGACTATAAGCTGATATGGGAAATCTGCGAACCGTTTAAACTCGTCTTCCCACACTCCCAGAATGGAAAGTGGCGCAACAATCAGCACACGTTTTATTCTTCCTGCAGCAAGCAATGCTCCTATAATGGCGATTGAGACAAGAGTTTTTCCGGTGCTTTTCAGCCCATTTCCATCAGGAGCGCTGCACCCCATCCGGAAATGGCAGAAACACCACCACCCTTCAAAAGCCCAAATAGACTACAGATGAAATTGAAAGCACGAATCTGATGCTTGTATGGTCTGCCCTTTATGGGCATTGAAATTATTGACAGCGTTTTTGCATTGCTCATTGAGTCTTGCATCTTATATCCTCCATCCTTCAATTTTGAGGGTTGGCCAACTCTCTGAGATAAAGATTAATCATAAAAAAAGCTAAAGTCTTATCATGATATGTTAATGAAAAAACCGCGTAAATACTGGTTTTTTGGCTTAAGCAAGAAAACATTACATAAATAAAACGGAGCAATACCGCCTATTTCAGTGGTTTTGCTCCAACTTATGTTTAACATAATGTGTTAAAGAATTTTTATAAAAGAATGATTTAAAGAAGCTAATTTATTTTATAATGTAAAAAGATTGGTAAAAGTAGATTGTAATTGTAATTGGTTTGTGCTATAATTAAACATGTATATTTTTGTCTTGGAAGGAGGTAATAGCGATGCCTGAAAACAAGCAAAAAGAAAAAATGCCAATGGAGCATCACAATATAGGAGACTTCCTTCGTGGGCAGTCATCAAAGATTCTTACTTCCTTGGCAGAATCAGACAAGACTGCTTTTGTTCTCAAGAACGGTAAACCTATAGCAGTAGTAATGTCAAACGAACGTTATGAAAGGCTATTAAAGGCCGGTATAGACATTAATGATTATTGATCAGGGGGCTTTATGCTATGGCTAGGGCAAGAATAACCGAAGTTATGATGGATGATACCAGCATAAACGTTAGTAAAGAAGTAGATCTGGTTTTCTCAATTGCTAACAGCTTGAGAGGTGCCTATAAACCGGATAAATATAAAGATGTAATAATACCGATGATTATTATTCGCCGTTTCGAATGCGCTCTCGCACAAACCAAAGAAGCGGTTATTGCTGCTTATGAAAAGAAAAAGGATACACCACCTCAAATACTTGAAAGGATATCTGGATATCCATTTTATAATACCAGCCGATTCACTCTAAGTGAGTTGCTAAATGACGCCGATAACATAGCAGCTAACTTCATTAGTTATATAGAGGGATTTTCAGCTAATGTGCAGACTATTATCAGGAGTCTAGATTTTGAAAAAGAAATTCTGAAATTGGATAAAAATAACCGTCTCCTCAGCGTAGTTAGAAAATTCTCAGAATTAGATTTGAACCCTAACACCATTGATGGGATCAAAGCCGGATATATGTTTGAAGAAATTATCAGAAGGTTCTCTGAAAATGCAGAGGCTGGCGACCACTATACTCCGCGCGAGGTCATACGTTTACTAGTTAATATTCTTTTAGCCGAAGGATGTGACGACCTATATGCTGAGGGTAAAGTGGTAACCGTGCTAGATATGGCCTGCGGTTCGGGTGGTATGTTGTCTACCACTCATGATTTTATTGTACGTATGAATCCCGACGCTGATGTTCGTTTATTCGGTCAGGAAATTAATCCCGAGTCTTATGCAATTTGTTTGGCAGATATGTTAATTAAAGGTGAGAATTCAAATAACATTCGCCTACAGGATACGATGAAAAAGGATTGTTTTGAAGATCAATCCATGCGAATTGTTATTTCCAATCCTCCTTTCGGCGCATCATGGGGTGGTAAAGATGCTGCAGATGGCGTAGAGAAAGCTGTCAAAGACGAGCATAAAAAAGGAAAAAAAGGACGTTTTCCCGCAGGACTTCCAGCATCCACCGATATGCAGCTGCTATTTATGCAGCATGCTATTTATAAAATGGATGAAAAACTCGGACGTGCAGCTATAATAACAAACGGCTCCCCGCTTTTCTCAGGTAATACAACAAGTGGAGAAAGCCAGATCCGTCGTTATATGTTGGAGAATGATTTAATAGAAGCAATTATCGCACTTCCGACTGATTTGTTTTACAACACAAGTATAGGTATTTATGCTTTTATTCTCTCAAAAAACAAATCTCCAGAACGAAAAGGAAAGGTTCAGCTAATTAATGCCGTAGATTTTTGGAAACCATTGAAAAAATCTCTCGGTAAAAAGCGCAAGGAGATATCACGAGAAGATATACGTCGCATTACTGAAATTTATTCTGAATTTAAGCCCGGTAAGTATTGCAAAATATTTAACAATAAAGACTTCATGTATAAAGAATATGCAGTGTACCAACCTCTGCAGCGGACAGGCTCTCTCTCTGCAGCAAACATTGCATCTTTGAAAACAAGTACACTTTTTACTGCAAACGGAAATCTTTTTAACGAGGCTGAATATGAAGAGCTGCTTGAAACCAGTCCACGCAGGCCTGAAGAAGAGAAAAAATTTAGAAAGTATCAAAAAGGTAAAGAATTCATTGAAGCTGTAATTTCAGTTTTAGAGCAAAACATCAGTGACAAAGAATACAAAGATTATTCGGAGTTTGAGGGAATGCTCAAAAATCTAATTGGCAATATAGAAGGAATGACTCCTAGCCGATTAACAGCTATTGCTATGGAATTATCAGTGATGGATAAAACTGCTGTAGTGCAGAAGGATAAAAAAGGGAATATCATCCCAGATCCCACTACCAAAGACACTGAAATTGTCCCGCTGAATGAAGACGTAGAAGAATACTTCAAACGTGAAGTTTACCCTCATGTACCGGACGCCATTTATGTTTACGAGTATGATCCTAACAAGAAAACAACCTCAAGTAACAGAGAGAAGATCGGTGCTGAGTTCCCATTTACACGTTATTTTTACGAATACAAGGAACCGGAAAAGGCTGATGAACTACTAGCACAGTTTATGGAAATTGAACGCGGACTATCGGAAAAGGTATCAGCCCTGCTTGGAAACGAGGCGATAAAATGATTGAGAAAGTAAAGCACAGCAAAATTGCTTGGATTGGTGATATTCCAGAAGAATGGTCTATAAAAAAAATTAAATATATCTCAAAACTTAAAGGGAGAATTGGTTGGCAAGGGTTAACATCGGATGAATATACCGATGAAGGTGCGTTTCTGATAACTGGTACAGATTTTAATAATGGTCGTATTAATTGGGATACATGTGTTCATGTACCAATGAAGCGTTGGGAACAAGCCAAAGACATCCAAATCGAAAATGGTGATTTACTAATAACCAAAGATGGTACGGTCGGTAAAGTCGCAATTGTTGACGGTTTAAACGGCCCAGCATCTTTGAATAGTGGTGTGTTACGAATCTCAACCTTTGAAGGATATGACAGACGGTTTTTGTTTTGGGTCTTGCAATCCGATGTTTTTTGGACTTGGTTCTCATATAGGAATGCAGGAAATAGTACGATTATACATCTATACCAAAATGACTTTGCAGAATTTGAGTATCCTATACCACCTTTGGCAGAACAGCGCGCAATCGCCGATTATCTTGATAATAAATGTTCACAAATTGAATCCATTATTACCGATATGGAACGGCAAATAGAAATTTTACAAAAATATAAAAAATCCCTAATCACGGAAACGGTGACTAAGGGTCTCAATAAGTCAGTTGCGATGAAAGATAGCGGAATTGAATGGATTGGTAAAATACCGAATCATTGGAAAGTAAAAAGGATAAAACACTGCATCAGTCTGATCGGCAGTGGTACAACACCTGAATCTGGTAATACTGCATATTATGATGGAGATTTGAATTGGATACAAAGCGGAGATTTATATGGACGTGAAGAAATAACTGAAACTGAAAAGCGTATAACTCCTCTTGCTGTTAAAACTAATCAAGCATTAAAGTTATATGAAAAAGATTTTATTGTTATCGCAATGTACGGTGCATCTGTCGGTAATGTAGCAATATCAAAGATTGATGCATATGTAAATCAAGCTTGTTGTTGTTTAAAGCCAGACAAGGAAAATTGCTTAAAGTATATGTTCTATTGGTTTGTCGCCTGCAAAGATGATTTGATTCGACAATCCTTTGGAGGTGGACAACCCAACATAAGTCAGATAAAAATTAAAAATGCAGTATATATTCAATCTCCACTAGAGGAACAACACAACATAGTAAATTATCTTGATTCAAAGTGTACAAAAATTGATAATATCATTACTGAGAAGATGCGATCTATCGAAACAATGCAGCAGTATAAAAATTCATTAATTTATGAATATGTTACTGGCAAAAAGCGCGTAATACACTAAAAAGAAATTCGGGAGGTACTTACAATGCCGATACGAGCTGACCAATTAAGAGAAAAAGAAGATTTTCAAAAGCTGATCTTGGAACGTCTTCATGAGGATAATGGCTATATAATCCGACCGGCAACTGCATATAATCCAGCTTATGCGATGGATACAGAGATGCTGTTTACATTTCTGGAAAACACGCAGCCAAAAACAATGGATAAACTACGAGGAATCTATGGAGAAAAGACGGAAAAAACCGTTCTTAATTACATTAATAATGAAATTAACAAAAAGAACCAGAGTCTTGTCTATGTTTTTAAACATGGTGTTGAATTCGATAACGGCATAACACTACAACTTATGTACCGTAAACCAGCAACCGATTTCAACCCGAAACTAACAGAACTGTATAACAACAATATTCTATCTGTGATGGAGGAAGTTTATCACAAAGACGGTGAGCGGATTGACCTGGTGATTTTTCTTAACGGATTGGCAATTTTCGCAGTTGAACTCAAATGTAATACTTCCGGCCAGACATATGAAGATGCAATCAATCAGTATAAAAGGTATCGTGACCCTGATACCCGTTTATTTAGATTTAAAGCGGGTGTGTTTGCTGCATTTGCAATGGACTTGAACGAAGTATACTTCTGCACCCGGCTGAAAAGACTATCTTCTTTCTTTATGCCCTTTAACCGCGGTAATAATAATGGCAAAGGTAATCCGCATAATGAAGATGGTATTAATGTTTCTTATATGTGGGAAGATATCTGGACAAAAGAGAAGATTATTTTGCTAATAGAGGGTTCATATTTATTGAAACTAAAATTAAAACTGATCCGGATACTAATAAAAAAACAAAAACGGAAACACTTATTTTTCCGCGATTTCATCAACTTAGGGCTATTGAGAAACTGACTGCTGATATAAGGAAAAATCACACAAACTGCAATTATTTGATTGAGCATTCTGCTGGTTCAGGAAAAACAAACACTATAGCATGGCTTGCTCATATTTTGGCATCCCTTCACGATGATGCAAACAGGAATATCTTTAGTAACATTATTATTGTAACTGATCGCATAATCGTTGATCGCCAATTGCAAGACGCCGTAACACAGATTGAACACAAAAGTGGCCAACTTAAAGTTATGGACGATGACTGTAAGTCTGAAGATTTGGCTAATGCCTTACGCGGCAATACCAAAATTATTGTAACCACTATACATAAGTTTTTCTATATACTTGAGAATAATCTACTTGGTAGATTGAAAGATAAAACATTTGCTGTCCTTATTGATGAAGCACACTCCTCAACCGAGGGAACGTTGATGCAGGCCGTTACTACGGTTTTATCCGGAAGCAATGAAGACGATGAGGAAGATAGAACTATTGAAGATAAAATTTCAGAGGAAATTCAAAAAAGCGGCAAACAGCCGAATGTTTCAATGATTGCGTTTACCGCCACACCTAAACCAAGCACCATTCAGCTTTTTGGGGTACTGAATGAAAATGGCAAAAAGGGTGCTTTCGATTTATACTCCATGCGCCAGGCTATTGAAGAAGGATATATACTGAATGTATTAGATAATTATGTAACGTGGAAAACTTATTTTCATTTAAACAAAGCAATCGAAGAAGATCCAGAAATGCAGTCAATCACTGCAAAACGTAAGATAGCTCGCTTTATCGATTTACATGATACTAATATATCGCAGAAAGTCGAAATTATAATTGAACATTTCAGACATAACGTTGCACATTGCCTTGACGGAAAAGCTAAGGCAATGGTGGTAACTTCTTCACGTGAGGCGGCTGTAAAATATAAGAAAGAATTTGAAAGATACATCGCAGCGCATGGTTATACAAATATCCATGCACTAGTGGCGTTTTCAGGTAAAATTACTATTGACGGTGATACGTATTCAGAGGAGTCGATGAATAATATCAGCGAAGAAGAACTACGCAAAGAGTTTGACCGCAGTTATTATCAGGTCCTTTTAGTAGCCAATAAATATCAAACAGGCTTTGATCAACCAAAGCTGGTGGCTATGTATATTGATAAAAAGCTGAAAGGCGTTGCCGCTGTACAAACGCTTTCGCGCTTGAACCGGATTTATCCACCTTACGACAAGCGGACATTTGTCCTTGATTTTAAGAATGAATATGAAGATATCAAGAAGGCTTTTGCTCCTTATTATGAAAGCACAGAATTATTTGAAACTATATCTCCTCATGATATACGCGATCTGGATACCGCTATTGACGGTTATGACATACTCAATGAAGAAGATATAGAAGCATTCAACAATTACCTCTATTTAACTAAACGTTCTTCAAAAGATAAGAGCAAAATGTGGTCATTGCTTGATAATGCACTGCAAAAAATAAAGACGAAACCTCTAGCGGAGCAAATAGCTATTCGAACTACAATTCGTCGTTTTCTAAAGGTGTACTGCTTTATTATTCAAGCCACTGCTTATGAGAATATAAGCCTACATAAGAGATATAATTATCTGTCTTATCTTATTAAAGAAATTGATGTCAGTGGCGGTGGAAATGATTTTGATATTGCAGACAAGATTACAGTAAGCAGTTTTGTTCAGAAACAAACATCTGTAAATAAAGTCGCCGAGATAGAGGCTAAGTACGAAGTTAAAATTCAAAAACCAAAACCTGCTATGCCGGAAGTTGAGCAATTGAAAATGCTGTCTGTAATAATCGAAGAAATAAATGCTCAGTATGGCGTCAATTATGAAAAGGATGTAGCAACAAAATCAGCTCTTCAAATCAGGGATCTTCTCCTCAAAGATGAACGGCTTAAGGCAAGCGCAAAAAGCAATTCGCTAGCTGATTTTAGATTTGCCTATGAGGACAGCGTTTCTGATGCGCTGGTAAATGGATATGAACAGAATGTAGATTTTTACACTCTGTTGCTTGGAAACGCAGAAATTCGGGAACGGATAACAAATGTTTTCATGGAAGAAATTTATCGGATACTTAGGGGAGAAAAATAAGCAGACGTAAAAAAAGGAGGCTATTAATCAATTCTCCCGTTTTACTCTTTTCGCATCATTAAAGTAGCAAGGAGTAATAACTATGGAGTATAAATTTACACCCTCTTTTGTGCCTATAATTTATAAAGAAGATTACGATGAGGCGGCAAAAGATTTCCTGAAAAAATATTGTCCAGAAGCACTGGTAACTCCTATGCCAGTGCCTATTATCGATATTGCAAAAAAGAAGATACAGCTTAAGATTATTGATACAGAGCAACTTTCAGAAAATCTTGATATTTTAGGAACAATTGTGTTTTTCGATGGGCAAATTGATGTATACGACAGTAATATGAAACAATATCTTTCCTACGAAGTAAATAGCAAAACCGTATTAATTGACCGCAATATTCATCTTGAAGGGCGAGAAAATAATACAATAGCACATGAGTGTGTACATTGGCATTTTCATCGAAACTACTTTACTAATTTGCGCAAAAAGGAGAATTTTGATATTGCATTCCGTTGTCCTAGGAAAATAATTAAAGATGATGCTTGCTCTTTGCGTGATGAGGTTTGGATGGAAGCACAGGCTGTAGGGATTGCTCCCAGGATTCTTATGCCAAAGAGTATGGCAATTATAAAAATTAAAGAATTGCTAACAAAGCATCGTTATTATACGATAGATCCTGCGAATCGGATAGCTGTTTTGAGATGTGTAGTTGATGATTTAGCTGCTTTTTTTCATGTCTCGAAGGTATCAGCAAAAATTAGAATGGTTGATTTAGGCTTTTTAAGTCCTGAAGATTCTTTGCAAATATATAATTACGATGATGCACAAATCTTTTCTGATGCTTATAAGCAACCTTTAACAGTTAAATCAAGCGAAAGGCCTCTTACACGGCAAATCGATATTAACAGCGCCTTTATTGAGTATTGCAAAAATCCTCTATTTCGCGAGGTACTTCAGACGGGCCGTTTTTGTTATGTAGATAGCTACTTTGTAATACGCAACAGTAAATATATTGTAGCACAATCTGATGGAAGCCTATCACTAACTGAATATGCAAAAAAGCATTTGACAGAGTGCGCACTGGTTTTCACACGCAGTATAGACTTCAGCTTAGAAAGTATCAGCAACTTACCCAAAAATATGATGGGTTTTCTGACTCGAACTGAATATTACAAGTATAAACGTCTGCCTCAGTATACATCAAATGTACAAAATGATGCCGCAATCGCCAGAGCATTGGAAATTGTCAAAGATGAATATAACTCTCTTTGTGCTGAACGTCAGGCAACATCGAAAACACTATGGCAAAGAATATGTGAAATTATGGAGGCTAAGAACTACGATTTAAATATGCTTAAACGACGTTCACACCTTGATGATATGACTATCAGCCGCCTAAAAAACAATAAAATTAAGAATCAAAGTATGAGAACGATAATTGCAATCTGTGTAGGGCTAGATTTAGATCTAAGAACATCAGAAGAACTTCTTAAGCTGGCAAAGCTTGCACTAAATAATGATCCTGAGTGTATAGCATATGAAATGATCTTAACGACTTTCAAAGGCTGTTCAATGGATGAAAGAAATGAAGTTCTTAAAAAGCTCGGAATAAAACCACTTGGATCGGCTCCAGAAGAATAAAATACAAACTAAAATTGCAATTGAGACTAAGCATTCGACTTTAGTGATACTCCCGATAGGATACTGGTTATCTAAGGATATTTCACATCCATCCTGTATCCTCAACCCCCTATAAAAAAGGGGGTTATCTAATCTGGTAACTCAACTATTAATTTTCAGGGTGGTTGATATGTTCCCGCAAACAATAAAAATAAGGGTTTCCTGACATTGTATCCTCCGGCAAAGTAACCGTGAGAAAAACTCAATGTCTGGAAACCCATTATCTAACGGTTTCAATATTCTTCAATATTCTCTTTAAAAAGTATCTTCAAGTGTAGGTCATTCCAGGCTTTAACACACGGATTCACAGTTTGTTCCCCCGGCTTTTCGGATTCTCTTCCCACAGACGGTCGGCCACCTCTGACCATGCCCTGGCAGCCGGGGTTGTTTTTGCACAAAGCACATCCACGTCTTCAGGCGCTTCCATATCAGTTGATTTCGCGCCTGATTCTTTAACCATCGATGCAAGTATCTCGGGATTGTCAAGCAAAGGACATGGACGCAGCGGGTTGCTGTTAAATGGATGCTTTTTGCGATAGGCCATAAACAAAGGAGAACGCAGCGCATCTAAAAGCGTCACATCATGAATGTTAACGTTGGAGTAATGAATAAATGCGCATGGCTCTACATCTCCGGCCGCATTTATATGCAGGTATCGCTTTCCACCTGCAATGCATCCATCAGCGTATTCTCCGTCATTCCAAAAATCCATTGCAAAAATTGGCTTGCTATCACGTATTTCGCGGATACGCCGGTACATATATGCACGTTGTTCAGGAGTAACTAAAAGATCTGTGCGCGCATCTTTTCCAATAGGTATGTAAGTGAAGTTCCACGAAAACCGGCAGCCGCGGGCAATCATATCATCAACAAATTCGTCAGATCCGACACTTTCAGTATTGTAGCGGTGGTAACAGGTAGAGTACCCAAATAAAAGCCTGTGTGCGCGCATGCGTTCCATTGCTTCAATTACTTTACGATACGTACCTTTTCCACGTCTCATATCGGTAGCTGTTTCGTCACCCTCAATAGAAAATGCTAACGCAAAGTTGGCTACACGCAGCATCTCCTCGCATAGTTCGTCATCCACAAGTGTACCGTTGGTGAAAGCAAAGAAATAGCAATCCTGGTGTTCTTTGCACAATCGAATAATATCCTTCTTGCGTACTAATGGTTCGCCTCCGGAAAATATATAGAAGAAAATACCTAATTCCTTGCCCTGGCGGCAAATAGAATCGAGTGTCTCGTAAGATAAATTATTTCTGTCTCCATATTGTGCAGCCCAGCATCCGGTGCATGACAGATTGCACGCACTGCTAGGATCCATCAAAATTGCCCATGGAACATTGCAGTCGTATTTTTTCTCTATAGCGCGTGCACGCTCTTCCCCTTCAAGATTTGCGTTTACTATAAAGCATTCTACGAACTTCTGTAAAAGTTTTGCATCCACATCCCGGAACAAATTCTTGACAAAGCTGTGCCAGACGCTGTTTTTGTCCATCAAAACATCACGCAATACGCGTATTTGAGTAGCATGTAAATTTCCTCTATCCAATTTTTCTGCCATCTCAAACATCTTCGGTAATTTTTCCATAGGATTATCCAAGATGTAGCTCAACAGTAAATTAATTGCAGTTTTTTGAATCTTATTCAAAGCTTATCCCTCCTGTATAAGATTGCTTTTATTATAATGTAAGCTCGAATGAGCTTTTTGACTAACCGTTTGGTTAATTTTGTTTAATATTTAGTTGTGTGCATTTAACTAAAAAATTAGGTTTTAGTGCTATTATTTCGAAGCAAAATATCACTCCCTGAAATCAATGAAGTGGTAATTATCTGATAAACATGTAAAAAGGAACTGCGAAGTTCATTATCATTTAGTGAACTCACTGCTTTATAATCATCAAAATAAGCTGCAAAACTAACAATAGGGATAATAGAAAAGAAAAATTTAAACAATACCATTTCATCCGAATAAACAAATTCATGGCCAACATCGGAGATTGTTTTAAAAATTGGATTTTTTTCGTCGCCAATCATGAATTTCATAAAGCGGAATAATGAATTTTGGTGCTTTCCGCTTTTAAGTGATTCTAGCATCAAAATACGGATAATTTCTTTATTTTCAATAACATAGTCAACTACTCGCTCATAAAATTTAAAAGCACTTTGCATAAAATTCTTTATAGCTTCATCACTAATAAAGTGTAAACGGTCAGGTTTAATGTCAAGATAGCCATCTTTAATCATTTGTACAACATTTGCTTGAATGAAATCCAGTGTTATTGACACCGCATTATCAAGAAGAGAATGAACCATGAAATCTAAAATGTCTTCCTTGCTTTTAAAATAATAATATATAAGCGCTTTGTTTACATTTGCAGTGCTTGCTATATCATTTACCCGTGTTGCATCATAACCTTTTTGAGAGAACAGTTGTATAGCCGCTTTTATTATTCGTTCTCTTGCTTCACCATCAGAGTTTTTTTTCAAATTATATTCCTCCAATTAAACTAACCGGTTGTTTAATGATAATTTAATTATATATCTTCTCCTCATTCATTGTCAAGAGGGATTGTATGACTGTCGTATCACAAGTTGCGAAGCATCATATCTACCAAATCCATTATGATCCCAAACATATAATCTCACATATGCCTCATCATCATAATTTCCAATTCCATCCAAGTTCAAGCCCATAAAAAGCTGTCCCTGTTCTTCAATTGGCTGTGCCAAAAGAGGTACATCACTGTTTTCTATATTATTCTGATTAATATCTTCTGACGTATTATTTTCAGTTGTGGATATGGTTGCGGGCTGATTTTTGTTAGACTGCTCACTTACGCAGGAAGAACATCCGGCAGAAAAGAGTAACGTAAAAAAAAAATAAGAATCCAGACTTGTCAATTGTGTTTATACAAGAATTTTAAACCCATGGGATTATTAGCCGCTTACTACACACATCAATAGTTTAAGTCGAGTTGACAGAATTGCTTTCTTTACCTGCATTTCCATGACTATCCTGATTCACTTTCTTGTCATCAAGACCACGCACTCCACATGCA
>Ga0255341_1005159_pt1 | contig 13076 bp, 18 predicted proteins | sample wastewater_treat_8_FD_192418 | JGI IMG/M metagenome (GOLD analysis project Ga0255341, IMG submission 192418) | Wastewater microbial communities from Lulu Island WWTP, Vancouver, Canada - plant12 | ecosystem: Engineered > WWTP > Wastewater > Unclassified | place: Canada: Vancouver, British... | reverse complement strand
GATTGCGCAACAATCCAAGAATATCCCGGCATAACCATATTCGAAGTTAATAGTGCACCGGGTCTTATCCCACGGAAAATAGAATTACTAAAAACAAAATTAGAAGAAATAATATAGATTGTATTATTTTTTTTATATTTTTTCATATAATTTTTGACTTTCTAAGAAATCTCCTGTTAAATACGCATATTCCTCAAACGTCATTATAGAAACATTGATAAAGTAAAAAGGATCTTTTTCTTTGTGCATTATGATGCCAACATTATTTATACCGCTATAAGTTGGATCAATCATAATAATGGTTGTGTTGTCTTCTAGTATGCCTACCCAAGCATGTGCTTCTAACGTATCGGGGTCAACCTTATACACTAGAAAACTACTAATATTATGTTGTTCTAATATGTTCATTACTTGTTTTGCCATGTCAGAACAATCAAATTCCCCGTGGGTATATTCTTTAGTGAAATAATAACTATCTAATATATTTTCAACATTTTTTATTAATTCTTGGTTTGTACTTTCATTGAAATTAAGTGATTGGGTAGTTGGCATTAAAAAAATTAATATAAAAATAAAAACTTTTTTTGTAATTGATTCACTTCCTGTTATTTATTATACTTTTCATTAACTATTTCTACATTTTTCTCCCACTTTTCATTAAAGTCTATATTGTGGTTATTGTTGTTTTCTTGAATATGGGTTAGCTCATGGGCAATTGCCTTAATTACCATTTCAACAGATTTTGTTCTGCCACTATTTAGGAGTATAGTGGCTTCCTGTTCGTTGAATTCGGTTGCAGCAATATGGTCATCATCTAATTCAGTGGAACTATGAATTTGTACAATCCTATTAGTCATTTCCTCGCATATTCGCTTTAGGCGTAGCCACTTAATCGACATTGCATTTCCCTCCTTCCATATGTGCTCGTTCAATAGCACATTCAACGCAATCATAATCGCATGCATGTGCTTCCGAATTTTGGTAAGGGCAATCTTGATAGGCCTGAAACCATTCATCACTGTCCCAATTATCTTTGGTTTCTGTGACTTGTTTTTTGTTGTTCTTGTTGTAATTGTAGTTCCGATTTTTGTTGTTGGCATTATATACACATGGGGTATACGCTATTTTCTTGTATCCGTTGTTCGAGAAGTGGACTCCATTTACATTTTCGAAGTCTCCCCACATGGTGATAATGCCATCTGGTTTCATTACAACGAATTTTCCGGATAATGACTGTAGTATTTCTTCGTCAAAAACAGCCGCCATAACAGCAGCAACCCTTGTATCATTTATTGGACCCCTCAACATGTCAATCATGCCACTAGTTAGCATGTTGAGGTACAACGCATTATAATCTCCAATTACACCGTTGTGGAACAATACTGGAGTTTCAATGTCGCCAGTTATTACTAGTCGGCTTTCCATTTCAATCTTATACGGATGTGTCATTTCCGGCGAAACGTCACCAGACGTCGCAATTCGGAAATGTGCTACATGAGGAAGTATATCAAGGGTCTCATAATAACGTTGAAATTCTTCTAATGTCATGAATCCTTTTTCTACATGTATTTTACCATTTTCTGTGCAATATGCTACTCCGGCTCCGTCTCCATTGTTCTTAAAGCAATTCTCAATTTCTTGTGAAGTCATTTTCCTATCTTCACAAGCTGCAATTATACACATCTTATGTCCTCCGATATTATATTTATTAGACTATCCAGTATGAAAGATCTAACTGTTCCGGTAATGGAATTTTCTGTTCTTCTACATTGTGGCAATCCTATATAAAGTGTACGGTCACCATCTTCGTAACTACCGCGCCACAATGGATATGGTGGACTTTCTATTGCAACTAAAAACGGTATAGCGTTTATGGAAGATGCGTTGTTTCCACGATTCCTATTAAGGCCATAGAACACTATATGGAGTTCAATATCAGAAGGTACAATATGGGAATTTACAATTTGTTCAACAACCCAATTCATTTCGTGACGTGCACTTGAAGCCCACCTATCCCTAAATTCTACGGTAACATTTGATGACGTATTTTCTTCTTCTTCCGTAACTTCAGCTGGCGGAAGTTTCCAGGAGGCCCTAATACTTTTCGCAGGAACATAATTATATAGAAAGTCCACGAAATAGTTAGCTTGTTTTTCGGTTAGTCCGCAATACTTCACGTAATCTTGGGCATATGGAATACCGTCGCGTTCGCTATCCAAGACATATTCAAATGTTTCTTCATTGAAAAACTTGTTGCATAGATTTCTGGTTGCTTCCAACGAACAATACGCTACCATTGGATTACCGAATATACTAGCAGGCGGTGTTCTATACTCAAATCCGTGTGGTTGTGCGCGAACGTCACCAAGATCTCCATAACCATCGCGAGCTTCTCCTGAAAGATTAGTGGTTGGTCGTCCAATGAAATCATCTAATAACGTTATTAGCGAACTTGGTGGATAATATTTTTCTCCTATGCCTACATGAATATGACCACCAAGCGGATACATATCACCACTATCCGTTAAGTCACAATTCTTGTATTCATCGGAAAATTCTTTGATTAGTGTTCTAATGTTTTTTATGACCTTTCTCGGTGATCCGGGTTTTGGCCGAATCTCCACTTGGTCACCAGATCCGTCCAACCCAATCGGGTTACTACGTTCATCGTCATCGTAAATCAAGTCGCTTGCTTCTACTATTTTTCCATTTCTTATGAGTTCAAATTCCGGATCGGCCCCAATTAAAACTCCACCAGAAATAGGAATAACATTACTGGTATCTGTGTTTTCGAGGGGCCTCAAATTCAGGACATTTATTAGCTTTGGCCAGACGTCATGAAATACGTTAATACAATACATGTTATGCGTCCAATCAGAACAAAACAAATTATTGTCCTCTGGAACGTACACACCAGCATATATTCCATCTACCATAATTTCTATGATATTGGGACTATAAATATTGTCGTATCGATTGTCATCTAATTTCACATAATGTATCTGGTGTTCAAAAAACACTGAATCTTTATCCAAAGTATTTCTGATATCAGGATCTGTTGTTATATTAATGGATGATACTATCGTTGGTTTCATGTAAACTTCAGAATATGCTCCAAACGTGTTTTTGGGATGGCTTGAAGTAATGGCTCCATGGCTATAGCACACAGAAAAATATTTGGTTAGTTCACTGATTACCATATTTAAGTATTCTTCGCCCATCCTATGACCAGAAGATTGCCTAGTAGGCTTCTGTCCGGTGATTACTTTCTTCATTCTTCATCCTCGAGAGATGTTATGATATTTCTGATAGCGCTTCCGAGATTTCTATACTGACGAGTGGTCATACCATATTTTGCAAAGTTTCTAGATATTCCAATTTCTAGAATGCCGTTTTCAATTACCGGCGTACCATTTCCGTACAGGTCAAATCCTTCTACGCAAAGCGTACAGGTACTATCTGCCTCAGTAACCATATAGAAGTATATAGATATATCTTTTATGGATGTTTCAAATTCTTCAAATTCGTTTGCAATGGAATTCCGGACATATTCTGACCAACCATCAGTGAACTTAAGTTTAACTGGATGTAATGCAGTTGCTTTTTTTACAGCAGGTGGCATCTTCCAAGAAGCTCGTATACTTTTCGTGGGTGTATAATTTCGACACGTATTCAGGAAATATTCTGCTTGCTTTTTTGTTAGCCCGCAAACATTAACATAGTCTTGTATCGCAGGACTCATAGAATCATCGTATTCGATTTCACCTTCATTAAAATACTTTTCACATATGTTTTTTACAATTTTCATTGTAATGAAGGCCATCCCTGGGTTCATGAACACGGAACCAGGCGGTGTTCTGTATTCAAAGCCATGCGGCTGACTTCGGTACTTTCCAAGATGCTTGTATTCAGAACGAGCCGTTCCCGACATTTCAATTGTTGCAGACCCAACAAAATGGTCCAACAATGAAATTAACTCGCGATCAGGTGAATACTCTGTTCCAATACCTACATGGATATGTCCACCCAATGGATATTTATTTCCAACTGTCGACAAGTCATATTCCTCGTAGTCGGAACTAAATGTTTTTATAAGTTTCTTGATATTTCTAGTTACTTCAGCTGGAGTTCCGGGTTTTGGTCTGATTTCTATTTGGGCAGATGCTCCATCAACCCCTATCGGACCATTATACATGTCAGCCACGTGTATATGCCGATCTGCCTTCAAGACTCGGTTATTCTTGGTTAGTTCGAATTCTGGATCGCAACCAATCAAAACTTCCACTTTATTCTTGGCAATATCTTGTATAATGGCGTTGTCTATTTTCTGTAAATTCAGTTCCGATGTGATCTGTGGCCAAACATTCTGCAGAAATAGTGTAATGTAGTGTTCATGCCACCCAAGATTTCCACACACAAATGAATTATATGATGGCAAATAAAACATGACAACATTGTCGTTGTATGTAAATACAATTGCACCTAATTCTGAAGTATCTGTTGATTCAGTATATCGAATGTTATACAATTCAATATTACTAATTGCTAAATGTTCCGGAAATGACGTATATTCTGGATCATTAACAACCTCTTCCGGCAACGTCAATGGAACTTTTCGCAATGTCTTTATTTTGAATCCAACTGTTGGCTTCACATACATTACATTGTGCATGATTGAGCCAATCGACAGTGAATCATAGCATCGTATTGCATGTACATGCTCGCCGACAACTGGAATTAAACCATCTGCTTGTTCGAAGAACACGCAATCGCTATTGTCCCGAATATTCTCGCGATATGGCGATTTTCCCTTTATGTTTTTCACTTTTTTATCCTCCAAGTATTGTGTTTATTTGAAGTATATAAATAGTTTTTGGTACCAAGCCACAATTCTTTTTTTTCTAACGCAAATTAATCATTCAATTTGGTAGTTATATAGTTTTTGGTTACAACGTTTCCAAAACATTTATATACTAGAATAACTAAAAATAGTTCCATGGAAGAAAATGATTATTCCGAAGACGTTTCTGTACTTCTAGAAGGAGTACAAACCGGTAGGCTTCGTGTAGAAAAGCTGACAAAAAAACGTATGGCTGCCAATAAAGATCGATACACTATAATAATAATAGATACTGCAATTCCAGGAAGGAGGAAAAAAACAAAAAACATATCAAAAAAAGAAAATACAGAAAAACCGACAAAAACAGAACAACCACTAACTAAACCAGCGCCGACCAAAACTAGTTCATCGCCAATAAAGCCAGAACCGCCAGCAATGTGCAAAATACAAAAAATAAGCTAAGGAGAATTAAAATGTCTAGCAACAATGCATATGTAATCAGGAAAGTTTCTGACAACTGTTTCGAAATACGATATATTGCATGCGTAGATAACGATGTACCAACCGAAGATCTTTTCCTTGAAAAAACATGCGAAAATCTAGAAGATGCCATAAATTGCATTAACGAAATGCCACCTACAGAATATGGTATCACGTATCAAGATGATTCTAAAAACAATGATAACGACAACTTAGACTCCGATAAAAAAACACTACAAAAATGTATAAACAATTTTAATAATCACGATGAAAATATAAAGTGCCCGTATTGTGGATCGGATTTTCTAACGGAACGAGCAAGTCTTTCTTACCATAATTATCCACCAAATGGTAAGTGCGTAGACGAAATCTGGGAATGTGAGGAATGTGGCCAATACTGCCAGGTAATCTGGCGGGTGGAATCAGTTAAGAAATTAGGAAATATTGTTTTGTAAAAAATTATTATTTTTTTTATAATTTTCTTCTCTAGAACTTTTTTCTTTTTTATATAATTCCATGTATTTTTTATGACATATCTGGCACGTTGTATCAACACTATAAAGATTTCCGCAAACATCACAACGCAAGAATGGCATGGAACGTCCTATATACGATATTGGATATTTTTAATGAAAATAAGCAATAGTAGCACTAGTAGTATGGTAATATAGTAAATGCGTTCTATTACTACAAGTTTAACGACTTAAAACTTTACTAGTATAACTACTATATTACTATATAATCAATATACGTAAACTATATTTACTATATATACTACTATATTACTACTATACTACTATATTATATAACTATAATTACTATATATATTATATACTATCAATATCACTTATATTCCTTAAATATATCAAGTTTTTATCATAATCGATAGCATATACTTTTCCGCTATCTATAAAAATAATTTTATAGTTTGATTGGTTTTGGATTGGCTGGACAAGTTCTTCGTTGTCATTAACGACCTGTAATGTGTCTTCAACTTGATCATATATGTCAATGTATATACCAATAGACGCAGCTATTGCCATTATGATAGCGCATGCCAATGACAACGAATCTTGTTTCATGTTCCTACCAGCAACCCTAGAATAAGAAGTACTACTATTAAAATTCCAAATAGTGTTCCCATGAAAAAGCCTTGGAAAAAAATGATTTCATTAGGCATAAAATACCTTCTATCATTCTGATTCTTTTACTAGCTTTCCATTTATCATTTTATAGCCAACTGGCGCAATATACACCGCATCAGGTACTGTGTCATCTAGGATGTTGTCTTTATCCAGTTCAATACAAAACGCTAGTGGATCTTGGTTTACAGCAGCTTCTTGTTCTTCGGCACTAAGATTGTAATACGAACGCATTGTAAAGTTGCCATATGCCTGAACTTCTTCCATTGTTGCTGGACCATGATCTGATTTTTTCATGACACGTAGGTCTAATTTTGCAATGCCGTCACCAACATTAATGGTTACCGTGGATTCTGACAAATTGAGTTCAAACGTGGTTTCAACGCTAGATTCATAATCGCCTTCAATGTTAGTTACACGATACAATCTATTGACACCACTACCGCTAATCAACGTAATGTCGCGGTCATATATGGTACCTTTACCACCTTCCACTACAAAATTTTTCGACACACTTTCATTAGATTCGTCCCATGTTCTATCATATCGATACGTTCCACTACCGTCGCTGAATCCAGAATCATCGCGAAACGTGTTTCCGGCATGTTCTACTCTCAATGATCCTTGACCAACATATATCTCCAGTTCTGCAGTATCCCCAGTACCCGTTCCTGACAATCCAATAGAAAACATAAACAATGCCAAATAAACGCCAGCCAGCAAGGTACAAACAATAAAACCTATTTGGAATGCACGTCTCGGAGAAATTGATATGTCCATGGATTACCACCGAATAATAGGAATAGGGGACTTTAAGGTAGCGGCTGTTGCTGCTATATGATTACCGACAAGCGTTAGTAAACGTCCTTTTTTTATCTCCAATTCAACGTCTTCTTTGTTCATACGTAAGAATCTAGCTGCCTCTGCAGACGGATCTTCCAAACCAGATAAACTTTCCAGGAACTTTGCCGCGTCTTCACATTCCCTAGAACCTCGTACATTCGCGGACCATAGGAAAAGAAACATCATGGCTAGTAACCCAAAGGCAACAAATGCAATACCAAATGCAATACTTTCAAGCATCTAATTAATCACCTATGAGTTTCGATATATACGAAATTTTTTCTTCAGTTGTTTGTGTCCCACTGAAACATTTAATTATTTTGTCATATTTGTTGCTATAATTATCAAGAGACATTTGTAACGATTTTTCTCTAGTTTCAGACCGACTTAATGCAACTTCTAAATCTATCATTTTTCGGTAATGCACGAAAAACAACAATGCGAGACCTGCAAACGCAATAGTAGCAACCAAAAGTAAATATGAAATCATATTACCGTCCATACAACTTTTTGACCAACATAAATATAACTGATAAAAACATAATTTTTTTAATCATATTACTTGGTCTCCAAAGTGTCTGATTTCCTTAATACTATTTTTTCGCCGTTACTCCATTTTCGTAGTGCAACAATTAATGGAAATATAACCACACCCAGTGCCGATATTTGTTCTGCAGACAAACTTACAAATCCTAGCATAGTAGCTAGTGATGCCAAGGTTCCCAAAAACGCAACTAGTGCAATTTGGGATTCCCAGGGATATTGTTCAACGGTTTCTGTCATTGTGTAACCTCATGTTTTTTATTTTATAGTTTTCTTGGAAACTTTAACAACTTTCTTTTCCTTCTTGGCTTTCTCCGACTCGACCAAATCCTCTAGAGCCTGAAAGTCCTTGTCGAGAGGAACTTTGGCAGCCTCCGATAAGGCACCTATCTGCTTTCTCAGAGCTGTGATCTGGTCATCGATGCTGATCTGCCCGGTGACGATTTTGCCAATTGCCAGATCATTCAGCCGTTTTTGCCAGCTTCAGTAGCTCATCTTTGTCCTTGAACCCGGCTCGTTTCCACATGGGCATTGGGTTGTCTATCTCCATTAGTTTTGGCGATTTTTCCGTGCCCTGATCAACAGTGATCTTTGTGTCATCGATTGCTGCAAGTCTTGCCAGATCTTCCTTCGCCCGTTTCTCATGCTCTGGCATGGCCAACAGGTTCTCGTAATCCCGCTTGGTGAGCGGGCCTTTAGGGTATCCTCTCATCGTGTCACCTCATGAAATGTAGATTCAAATAACGACTACTGTGGCTCCGCGACCGCGCGGCAACCGATAGACGAACTCAGATGCGACCGCCGATAATTCGCATTACGCGCCCGCGAACCGCAATTCGCCGCACTATACCAACTACCGCCCGCAACAACCGCTGCCTGTGCCTGGTATGTTCCTTGACCGTAATGGGAACCTCTTGTCCCGCTGATATTCTCGTTGCCGAACGCAATTGCTGCGGCATAATCCGCTCCGGCTATGTAGCTCTGCTGATTCTGGAGCCAAGTCCACCAGACTCCGGACATGTCCTCCAAGCCAATGTTTGAGACGATCCTTCTGGATGCAGTATCCACATGTCCACCAACGGTCGTCGGATTCGCGCTCCCGTGGATATTCGTCTCTTCTGGCGTGCCACTGTGGAGCTGCGCAAACTCCCAGTCTGTCATCATCCTGGCACCTATATTTTTCAGGTCGTCTGCGAAATCGTAGAAATTCCGAGAGACAGTCACGGCAGCTCCGAATACTGATGCGATAGATGCTCCTGTGCCGGAGAGGTGGTATATCGAGGCCCACAGAGGCGCATAATTCAGGCTGTCGAAATCGGTCGGCCCTCCCCAGGCAAAACCAGGAAGGAAGCGTCCATATGGCCGGTGCTTGAGATCTTGGATAGACCGAGGGATGATATCTCCTGCCAGGTAGTCTGTGAGGGGATGGCCGGAGATCGTGCCAACATCCGCGCATTCGCAGTGGAAACACCCTATATTGCGGCTGTCTGCTGCGCTGTAGCCAGCCGGGTAGGTGGTGGCGGCACTAAGGATGATTACAGGCACATATCCACTAACGGGAACACATGCATAGATATAGAAGTCCTTGCCAGCGCGATTGGCCGCGACTGCATAATTGGTCGGTATTGTTGTATCCCAATTAGAAGCAGTATTCAAATCAAGTTCTACAGCAGCTTCTAACTCATAAGCATGAGCACCGGCACCACCAATGTTTATGAGCATGTGACTGGGGCTGACCAGGGTTCTGCGGTTGGCTGCGGTGTCGCTACCCTTATTCTTCCACATTCGGTTACGGCTGTAGTAGCCGTCCTGCCGTGCAGGAAGACGATTCAAGAATCCCATAATCAGCTCTCCAATATAGCTAATATAGCAGCGAGATTGGTTTTCATAGTAGCAACGTCTGATTTTATTGTAGCGAGATCGGTTTTCATGAGTGCGATATCTGCTTTAACTGTGGCAATATCAGCTTGAATCGTTCCCAAATCAGCCGACATACTGGCAAGATCACCAGCAGCCGTATCCGGGGTGGCGACTGCCAATGATTCGGCGGCGGTCTTGATGCTATCAAGCGTGGCTTCTTTAGCCAATGCTTGTGTGGTCAGTTGAGCATCAGTTAGTGGGCCGGTTACAGCGACTAATTCAGAGTCCAGGGTGACCTTAACATCAGAAGCTCGCAATTCAGTATCGGTTAGTGGACCAGTCACGGCAACTGACTCCGAATCAAGAGTTACTTTGATATCGGCTGTCTGGGATGCTCCACCATTTACATTTACCAAGTTGGTAGTGCCGGGTGTGGTCTGGTCGATCCCGATTTTCCCGATTAATTGAGTTCCTGCGGGAAGTTCTTCGCCAAACTTGATGTCGCCTATGTAAGTGGCATCCACTATATCGGTGGCTGGTGCAACTGACAAAGAAGCGGCCTTAAACTGCTGCCCGAGATTTCCAGCTGGAAACTCCTTGATATCCACATCACCAATATCTACAGAATCGATTGAAACTGATGCATCAACCGGTATTTTGCCATCGACTAGTGCAGGTAATTTTCCGTCAATACTTGCAGAAGCTGAATTGATAGCAGCCAGATCACCACTCGCTGTGTCAGGAAGTTCTGCCATTGAACTCGTAACAAGTAACGATGCAGTACCATCACCATTATCAGTGCCCTTTATCGGCGCTGCTTCCAAAGTAACTTCATCTGTGACAGCACAAATAACCTTAGAACCAATGCCACCATTAATAATAGCTTTTTTCATAACAAATCCTCATTGATGTTAAAAAATACAATATCCGGGACCAATGAAATCCTGGATTTTTAACTCATTTCTATTCCGATTTTGTATGTACAATGCATACCAGGAACAGTATCCTGAACCTTAACAATAATTTTTTGGAACGAAGATTCGGTTTCAATAAAATACGTATTGTTTGGTTCAATTGTCTGTTCAATGGTATTACTTAATATGCTAGCCACATAATATTCTATAATTACGTTCATAGAATTTGATGGACTAGTATTAAATACAGAAACTGATTGTTTGCCAAAACTAGTCACATAACAATCTAACGCAGATGTTATAGAAGAAGTGGTAGTTCCTTCCACAAAGTTTGAAAAACCAGGAGGAACCTCACCACCGCCATATTCAGAATAAACAGAATTTGGTGACCTACCAGAAGCCAATAACATCGAATACTCATCGTGTGTTATTAAGCCTAATCGATATGCATCATAAATTCTCATTTTAGTGCCACCAAAAAAATATTACAACTGCTTTATGCAGTTATTGTCCATTCTAAGGAAACCAATACCTTGCCACCGGAAGTAGTCTTTGCACTGGTTAAAGAATAATATCCGTCTGCCAAAACGACATTATTTGTGGTTGGCGAAACAGAATATTCAGTATCTAAGGCAGCAGATGCAGCTGCTGTTATAACACCATTCGCAGAATCACCTGCAGAATTACCACAAGTTATAGTACCATTGTCAGTACCAGCGATTGCCTTCATAACAATGCCGCGAATCTTGTCAATAGTAACTTTCATTGGGAAGTATATTTTTGTGGTGGTTTGTTCACCGCTTTCAAAACTCATTGGAACGGTTGTACAACCCTTAAGTAATGCTTCCTCCAAATGTTTGATCTTGGCAGCAACAGTCAAAACACCAGCAGTATCAGTTAAGCCAGTTGTATCAGCGACCCCTGCCATACCATCAACCAGATCAGCAATATCCACTTTCTTGGCAACTCCTCCCTTCAAAAACGGAACCTCATCCGTTGCCAGATCAGGAACTGCCTCATCCAGATTTGCCATCACTTTGGTTTGAGGACCTGTTAACTTTGAAAATTTTTGATTAACCATAATTGAACCCCATAAAAATTCTAAAAAGTAAGAAACGTATTCTTACTTTTAAGTTGTGCAGATTTCCACAAACGCTGTGCCCACATGGATTTCTACTGGATGAATCCATTCTTTGATTTCCACGTAGTAATTTCCGCCGGGTTGTTTAGGATAATCATCAGCAATATCAATGTCCTGGCTTACGACAAATTCTGCAGCCTGAGGATCATAAGGTATAACATATGCGTAGCCCGCAGGAGTATGCTGAGATTCAATCATCCAGGATCTGTCATCGTCTGCTTTGCCAAATAGTGGTCCCATGCCTTTCCAGAACGGAATTCTTTCTGAATCCTTCATGTTGAGGTATGCCATGGTTGTTCTGTCAGCGATAAGGGCATAAGGCTTAAATCTGTGATCCATCATTCGGATAGCATTTACAACGTCCTCATAAGGATCTCTAGTGTCCCCAGAACCATCCCATGCACCCATGTTAACGATATCGTTACCGGTTGCGGTTCCGTTGTTTGCTAGGATCTTACCGTTTTCGTTTGCATGAGCGACGTCAACAATACCATCAATGCCAAGATCGCTGTCTCCATTCATGAGAATGTAATCTTCCGCGGAATGTATCATAGCTAACGCACTATCAATTTCTTTAGCCTTCATGGTTGCGCCCTGCGCCTTAGCAAGATCCCTCTCGTTTACCATGAAACCGTCCATGAACTGATACATTTCGTGCTTTTCGACCTTAGTCTTCATGGTGAACGGCTGTGGTGCGGCGCCTTTGGCTACAATCTGTGCTCGTCCGCTAGTAGACTGGTAATAAGAAATAGCGTCGATATCAATTTGTGGTCCGACTTCTCTTCGCGGTAGTACATTTCTTGCTACCATTTCGGGTCTATAATTCAACTCATATTGGTTAATTTCCCGAACCCAGGCTGTAACAACTTCGTCAGGAATAAAGGAACCGTAAGTTAGATTAGTGTCTGCCATTTGTGTATTTCTCCATAAAATTTATTATAAGTATTTAAAAATTATATTAAGGCCTACTTAAATAAGCTCGACCTCAATCTGTACAAGTTTGTACATGGTTATGTTTTTAGCGTGAGAAGCGAGTAGATCCTTTTCCATGGTAATGGTTTTGGCGGATGTAAGAGGATCCACGACCCTATTAACTTCAGCGGCTTCGTCAGAATCAATGACCACATAGTCGCCTTCGACAAGATCAAGTTTGGCTATAGTTGCAGCCGCATTGAAAGTCACTACTGATCCAGCAAATGAAGTAACAGGTTGATCATAATCTGCGTCGCCAGCATCATAAGTTTCCAGAACTCTTCCTACAGAATAAGCTGTTCTTGTGGTTGCAGTTGTTTCCGGAATTACAACACCAAGGG
>Ga0255341_1005157_pt1 | contig 13083 bp, 12 predicted proteins | sample wastewater_treat_8_FD_192418 | JGI IMG/M metagenome (GOLD analysis project Ga0255341, IMG submission 192418) | Wastewater microbial communities from Lulu Island WWTP, Vancouver, Canada - plant12 | ecosystem: Engineered > WWTP > Wastewater > Unclassified | place: Canada: Vancouver, British... | reverse complement strand
ATAATCTAATCCGTTTGGCACGAATACCAAAGCCATCCGCTCGTCCGAAACGGATTGACCGCTCTGACGGATGGCTCGGATTTCCTGCGAGCTCTTGATGCGAGTTGTGGATTTGCGCAATTTTTCTGGGCACAATCAAACCTAACTTTTTTACCAGCGCACCCGCTTGACGTGATTGTTCACCTTTGGTGTAAGCTGGTGGCGCCCACGTAAGCGCCGGCGCTTGAGCACCTGCTTTCCATCGCTCGTAGCCATGCGGGCACGGAAACCATGCACACGCAGCCGTCGGCGGACTTTGGGTTGATAAGTTCGTTTAGGCATTTCAATAATCCTTTCAGGCTCCTGCGTACCAAAGATTTTTGGTTGCAGGTTTTTTTATATTTTTAACCTTTTGATTTTACCCGATTAGTCTAAATTGCGTCAAGCGCAAGTTGTGCGGGAGTTGTGCGGGAGGTGTGCGTGGGTGTGTGGGGGTTGTGAGTGGTGGTGTTCGAGGGGGTTTATATCCAAAGCAATTCTGCAAGCCCTTAAATTACCTCCCCCGTAAGTAAGCCTGATTGGTCTAAGCCGGTAATGCGTGCTGAGGTGATGGTGTTCGTTATATTAATTTTGCTTTGGGTTCGCACACGGAAAAAGTCTGGCGTCAAGCCGGTGTAGCATATCTGGCTGCCATTCTCTTTGCCTCGCTCCCACAATACTTTTGTCTCAATGCCGATTTTAGCCGTTTGGATTGCGAGTGTCTTCATCTGCAGCAATTCGCGTACGCGCTTAGCGCGCATGTGGCTTATCGCAGCTGGGATCTGCTCCTCAAACTTAGCTGCGGGTGTGCCAGGCATCGGTGAAAACTTAAAGACATGCCCTCCAGAAAAAGGCATTTCAGCGATAAATTGGAACGTTTCCTCAAAAAGAGCATCCGTTTCACCTGGAAAACCTACAATAATATCTGTTGTGATTGCCAGTTCTGGCAGGCGTTTACTAATACTTTCGATCAGCTTGCGATACCGCGCGATCGTAATTGGACGCGCCATGCGTTTCAGGATAGTATCGCTGCCGCTTTGCAATGGAAGGTGCAGATGCGGGCAAAGACGCGGATCTTTAAAACAAGCCAATAAGCGCTCATCCACATCCCAAGGTTCAATCGAGGAAATCCGAATCCTGGGAACACTGGTCTGAATTAAAACTGCTTCGATCAAATCCGCTATCCGTAAATTACCTTCCAAATCCTTCCCCCAGGCACCAATTTGCACACCCGTAAGCACGACTTCCTTGACACCTAAGTCTTCAGATTGGGCGATTTGCCGCACAACCTCCTCGGCAGGGATACTTCTGGATTTTCCGCGGGCGATACGCGTGAGGCAGTAACTGCAAACGTTGTTGCAGCCTTCTTGAACTTTGATAAAGCTGCGCGTGCGTGCCCGGTTGCCTAAATCTGGTTTTATAGACTCCTTATATAAGAACGCATTTCTGATTTCTGTGGTGTTAAAAAGCTTTAGAACCTGATCTCTATTTTCATTGGTAAATAAGGCATTAATATCAACTAATTCCGCTGCAGCGTGTGGAAATGCGCTCACCCAGCAGCCCATCGCTAGCACCTTCGCCTCAGTTTCACGCTGATAATGACGCACCATCTTGCGTGAATCAGCTGCAGCTTTAGAAGTCACGCAGCAGGTGTTGATCAGCACATAATCAGCCTCAGTGGGGTTCGCTACTACTTCTTGCCCACGTGCAGTCAGGTCGAGCGCCAGTTGCTCAATCTCTGCCTGATTGAGTCGGCAGCCAACCATATCCAGAAAAACTTTCATCTTAACGTTTAATCACTGAAAAATCTGAAAAGATGACCGCAGCATCCCCTTCCGTACGGGTTTCGACGATCATACCCACCTTGCCGGTTGGAAAACTGGTATCTTCTACTGTCCGCAGCAAAAGGTCGTTGACGCTTAAGGAGAGCTCATTCCCGATGCAGATAACCGCAATTTGGTTTATAGCATCCCCTCTATTGATTTGCTCACTGTAAGTGAATTGGTCGCTGCCCAATAACGTCTCTACCCCGTTTTCTACCTTCATAATGCCATAGTAGCCATCGCTGCTGATTAAAAAGCTATAAAAGTTATCTTTATTTCTATACCGGCAAATAAGACCGAAGTTTGTATCTTCTGGTCCGCTCATTTTTTGGGTTTGAACCTGAATTTCTATATCGGTTAGGGGCAAATCGGCGACGGACCAGGCACGCGAATTTGAGGTTTTAACCGAAATTAAGTATCCATCCGCTGAATAACCTTTGAGCTCGTAAGGTGAATTGACTTTCTCCCAACCGGTAGACTGATCAGAAAAATCATCCTGGAAAATCACTTCTCCAGGTTCTAACCATGGCAGCTTATCGAAGCTCCAGCCAAAGGATGAACAGCCACTTAGCATAAGAGCTGCCACGAGGAGAAGGAGGGTCAATCTTTTCGATTTCATCTCCTTCATCATACCAAATATTTTGACTCTGGACAATTTTTTTGATTAAAGAGTCTCCAAATAACGGCTCACTTCCCAATCCGAAACGTGAATGCGGTAAGCTTCCCATTCAGCCATGCGGGATTCGATAAACTTCTCTGTAAGGGTGCTGCCAAAAGCTGCCTGCAAGATAGTATCTTTCTGGAATTCGTCTAAAGCTTCTTTAAGTGAGCCGGGTAGCATTTCAACGCCAAGCTCTTCACGCTCTGCCTCGTTCAACTCATACACATTGATATTGTTGAGCGGCTTCGGACAAGATAAAGCTTGATCAATGCCATCCAATCCAGCTGCTAACATTGCATTGAAGGCTAAGTATGGATTTGCTGAAGGGTCAGGGCAGCGTAATTCTATGCGCACACCATTGTTATTCCCATGGTTTACGCGAGGAATGCGAATAAGCGCTGAGCGGTTGACCTCAGCCCAGCCTATATAGACTGGCGCTTCATATCCTGGAACCAAGCGTTTATACGAATTGACACTCGGTGCCACTACCGCGCTAAATGCTTTTGCGTGGTGGAGTTGACCTGCAATGAAGTTGTAAGCTAACCCGGATAAATGTGCAGGGTCGCTTCCATCATAAAACAGATTTTTCCCATCCGCACTTATAGATTGATGGCAATGCATACCTGAGCCGTTTATGCCGAAAACTGGCTTGGGCATAAATGAAGCGATCAAGCCATGCTTCATTGCAATCGCTTTGACCGTGGACTTGAATGTCTGCACGTTATCTGCAGTCTTGAGGGCTTGATCAAAGCGGAAATCAATTTCATGCTGACCTAAAGCCACCTCGTGATGTCCCACTTCGATATCCAAGCCCATAGTTTTTAGAGCAGACATAATTTCAGTACGTACGATGAGCGCTTGATCGTTGGGAGAAAAATCAAAATAGCTGCCTACATCATAGGGTACAGGGTGGATGTTTTCCGAACCATTGCGTAGGAACAGAAAAAATTCCGGCTCAGGGCCTATGTTGAGTGTCCAACCGCGTTCCTCTTTAAGTTTTTTCAAGTTTGCTTTCAACCTGCCGCGCGGATCACCTTCGAATGGTTTACCATTAGGTTTGTGCACATCGCATAGCACCCTGGCACGTTTGTTTTCTTCTGGTGACCAAGGCAGCACGGCATACGTATCCACATCTACGGTTAAGTGCATATCACTTTCCTGAATACGCGTGAAACCTTCAATTGAGGAACCATCAAACCAAATGCCATTTTCTAAGCATTCAGCCAAACGATCCGCTGGACCATCTAATGATTTGACCGCGCCATTGATATCTGTAAATTGGTAGGAAATAAACTTGATGTGGTCTTCCTTAACCCGTTTTAATAAATCTTTGGCATCCATAATAATCTCCTGTTATAGTGTTAATACGCTTCAGGCAAAAAGCCATGAAGCTTGATAAGGTCACTACACTGGATTTTGTGCCGAAAGTCGCCTTCCGGTTTTGGAACCGCTTAGGGGAGAAAGATAGAAACCCGTGATAGATTTCGGAGGCATCCGCTGATCACTCGATTTTTCCCGGAGACCGGGTTAACACTCTTTTCGCAAAGAGGAACCTCCACCTCGTTATCTCATTTGATGAGACTCAGCCGCTATATCTTCTTTTATTTAGTTGTCACTAAGCCCCCTATTAAAATACCTCCCCGCCATGCCGTGTGCGGAAAGGTTTTGAACCTGTGAGACACAGGATGGCCCTTCCTGCGGGATCAGTCTTGACCGAAGTCTACCACTTCACCTCACACGAGATTGAGCCCTTTTTTAAAGTGTTGGTACAAAACTTCAGAGGCCGCATCACGAACACAGCAGGGTACTTATCTTATACCATGTTTTTAATTTGTTGTGAAGTCTTAACCGACATTTGTCAAACTCTTAGAGAGCGAATAATCCCGGTTTACCTATCAGAACGTGTTATAAATAGGTCGTGAAAAATGTCCGTCTTTTCATTGCTATGGATTTTTCCAGTCAAATTATCTTAGAAGTCACGAATTTTCAAGCTCAACTTCACAGAGAGCTGAGCAATGTACCGATCCGTTGGGTTGCCCCAGAAACAATGCATCTCACTTTGCAATTTTTAGGTGAAGTCCCGCAAAGTCAAATTCCTTCCATCCAAGAGGCAATTTCAGCAAGCGCTGCCGGCTTTTCATCCATCCCAGTACATATCGCTAGTGTGGGAGGTTTTCCATCTTTTAAAAAGCCCCAGGTATTGTGGTTAGGGATATCTGCTGATAAAAAACTGAAAAAACTCGCTTCCCAGCTTCAATCTGCTCTTCAACCCCTAGGTTTCAAACCAGAGAAGGAATATATACCACACCTCACCTTGGGTCGGATGATTAGAACCGCAAATGGAGAACAGCAAAAAATGGTAAGTGCTGTCTTAGCCCGCTGGCAGAGCGTGGAGATCGGGCAGGATCGGATGCGAGAGGTCATTTTGTATCAAAGCGATCTCACCCAAAAAGGTCCAATTTATACATCGCTTTTTCGCTTTCCCTTGAAAAATGTGTTAAACTAACCCTGAGGTGCTATCTGGAACCAATAGATTTATCCCATAAAATTGTCGATTATCTCGAAGATAAATTAGCAGAAGATATTTTATTACTTGACTTACGCGGCGTCTCAGATTTTACCGATTACTTTGTTTTAGCCTCTGGCACGAGCGACCGTATGCTTGCCAGCCTTGTTGATGCAGTCACCGAAAAGACACGCGAACAAGGCGTGCTAAAACCGTACATCGAAGGCAACCCGGATTGTGGTTGGATGGTCTTAGATTATGGTTCGGTCGTTGTTCATTTACTTTCCCCACAAATGCGCGATTATTATCAGCTCGAAGAGCTCTGGCGCAGAGGCAAAATCGTCCTCCACTTACAGTAAAAATAGCTCCTTTTCGGGAGCTATTTTTCAACGTAAATCGATCTTACGCTACTAAATTAAGCTCTTTTAGAATTTCCTCAGCGTGCTGATCAGGTTTGACCTTTTCATAGATCTTGAGGATTTTGCCATCCTCATCAATGACAAAGGTGGTACGCGCAATACCGTAATATTCTTTTCCCATCATCTTTTTTAGCTGCCAAACTCCATACATTTCACTCACCTTATGGTCAGTATCCGCTAAAAGCAAAAATGGCAGTGAGTGCTTTTCTTGGAATTTGGCATGGGAATTGGTATCATCAGCGCTCACGCCCAATATCTCGAAGCCATGTTCTCGGAAAGTCTGGTAATTATCTCTAAAATTACACGCTTCAGTAGTGCAACCCGGGGTATTATCTTTTGGGTAAAAATACAAGATTAACTTCTTCCCTCGGAAATCGCTAAGCTTGTGGGTTTCATTGAACTGATCCTTCAGTTCAAAATCGGGGGCAACATCGCCAACTTTTAAGTTCATCAAAACTCCTTTCGAATGCTTGGTTAGTATCAATAGTTTCAAACTAATGCGTTAAAAATGCAAATAAAAGAATATACACGATGCCTAAATATTGGGTGATGGCGGTTGCTTTAAGTAAACCCCAGTTTGGGCGCATCCCTTCAGCGATTCTTTGAAGCTGCCATACCTCAAGCAAACTCACGCTCATCATCAATAGTACAGGCCAAGCGATTGCCCAGGCACCGCTCATGTACAGATAAAATCCCAATCCAAGATATCCTAAGGCAACCAAAATATGATGTAAGGTCATTCCACGCTCCCAACCTATGCTGACAAGCAGTGCTTGCTGACCTTTTTTGAGATCTTCCCCGTAAGTTTCAAATTGCAAACAGGTCTGAGAAGCTAAATAGAAGAACAACAAAGGTAAACTGAGAAAAAACAATATAGGCGTTGAGTCCAATTTCGCCAGAGATGCTCCCCAGAAGAGTAACACGGGAGAGATGATGATTCCGTCAGTCATCCAGCGGTAGGGCATATTCCATTGGTTTAAGTTCTTGGAAACGTTCATTAATATTCCTACAGCGAGTAATAAGAACCATACCCAATTGGGAGATCGTAAACCTCCGGTAAGAGAGATAAAGTACACACAGAGCAGCAAAGCAGCAAATAAGAAAAACAAGAAAATTACTAGTTCCGGAGAACGTAGCCGTCTGGAGCGTTGAAGCGTAGAAAAAACATTTATCTTGGAGCGAGAAAGGTAAGCATAGGTTCTCTCCAGCAGGTAGAAACCAAAAAAGATTAACAAGCCTAAAAAATAAGTTGTCGAATTCCAAGCCTGACCCGCTTGTACAGCTAATACAGTTCCTAAAGTGTAGGTGAAAACCCCAGAAGCTAGAAAAAAGCCGTTAATCTCTTTAAAAATCGCTCGAATATCTTTCATAGCGAGATTTTAGCATAACGCTGCCCATTTTTCCTGCGAGGGTTATCCTGATGTTATAATCTTTGCATCTGGTAAAGCGATGAAAGCATACCGTATTCTTCTTCCTTTGTTAGTCTGTTTAGTGTTAATCACAGGAACAAGCGCTGTTTTTTCCAAAGATTCCAAGTCCGCTTCTTTAGAATTAATTTCACCCGCTGGCTGCCCACTAACCGGTTGTGCTGCTGGTCAACGTCTCAACTACCGCCTCACCTTCTCCGTAAATCCGGTTTTCACCGATGGTGATAATGTGATGGTGTGTGTTACTTCTTCTGGCGGAAGCACTTCCCCGGGAGGCACCTTGATTGATTTCAGCACAGGATATATCTCAACGCAAGGTTTTGTCAGCGGTGCAGCCTATGCCCCAATCTCCAATTGTGAGGGGAATAGCTGGAGTAGCGAGGATCTCGTGGTGAGCGTCGCAGCCCAGATTAGCAGCAGCCTGTCTGATCAGCTTAACTTAGCCGTGCGCCTCAACAGGTTAGCAGACAGTAATGGCAGCATTCGCTACCATCTTTTCGAAAAGAACTCCACCGGTAACTGGGTTGAAAAAGATATGACCTCTGCAGCCATTACGGTAACAGCTTCTCAGGTAAATGCTGCTTTTGTAGCTGAAACCAGTGACGATTGCAATTTAGAATCGCCTTGTTTCATCAACAGTGGCGACGACCTACCAGGCGGATTAGGCACCGGACTAAAGGATGCTGTTGATGCTTTACCCACAGGCACAGCCGCAAACCCCATCAGTATAACCATACTCGGCGAATATCCCGTCAAAACGCGTGAAGTATTGCTAGACCGCCCGTATATAATCATCCAAGGGCGAACTGGCAGCAAACTAACCGCTGCAGGTTCTGCTTGCACAGAACCGCTTTTAGGTATTACGAGTGCGGTGACTATCCAAAATCTCTCGATTGACGACGGCGAATGTACTAGTGTTTCGCGCAACCTCATCCGCATCAATAGTAACTTACCTGTAACCATTCAACGCAACACATTACAAAATGGCGCTCATGCCATTCTCTACGAGGATAATAGCGGTAACCTCCTCGTGCAGTTTAACCACTTCACCAATAACATAGGGAATGCAATCCGCCGGGTTGGAGCAAATAACGCTGGTAAGCTGACAGCTGTTGCAAATAACATCCTGGGTAACACTTGGGCACCCATTGTGGAATGTGGCAGCAGCGCTAAAGGAACCGTTGACCATAACTTTTGGGGGGCTGGAATTACTCCAGCAACAGCTTCCAGTCATTGCACCTATACTGCCGGCGCACATTTAGGCGCAGCGGTTTTAACCCAAACCGCTGGCGTTTTAGGCGAGTTGGTCCAAGTCCGGACATCGAACACGAGTCTTTTTGGCGGAGATCTCAGCGTTCGCCGCTCAACTGGGAGCGATTACGCGCTTTATGTGGTTAATCACGGTCAGGGTTCCGAGAATAATATTCCCTTCCTCCATTATGGCACTGAGCCGATTACCGCTTGCGGTAATTTCTACGATATCTTCTTAGCCTCCCCTTTACCTCAAGGGTCAGATCTTATCGCCTCGTTCAAATACAACCTCAATAGCTCTTGCCAAGAAGTGATTGAATCGCAAAATTATTGCGGTCAGCAAGCTGATCCATCTTTATACCCACTGTGGTGGTTTGATCCAAAGACACTGATCACAGAAAGCTGGGGACGTGTTGGCCAAAGTCACTCCGGGCAGCCGGGGCAATCGGTTGTTTGCAATACCACTCAAAAAACGATAACGATGACAATTGATGATAGTGGTCGTCCAAATTTAACCCAGGACCTGAACCAGACGCCTTTTATTGTTGGATTGCCTTTGCCCCTGGGGGTAGAGCTTACCGATGAGGGTTTTGTTGGCAGTTATCATTACAACCAAGCCGATTTTACCTGGACCACCCGCAGCGAAAACGCGATTGGCGGTTTTCACATCTTGCGAAGTGAAAACATCAATGGTCCGTACTTGCGCATCTCAACGCTCATTGAAGGCAAGGGTAATCCTTTCTTGGGTGCGATCTATACATACACGGACACCCCTCTCCAAACAGGTAAAACTTATTACTACAAGCTCGAAGTCGTTGATAGCGAAGATTTAACCCTCCAGTTATTTGGACCTATAACGATCACTACAGCCACTCCAACACCAACTTTCACCCATACATTTACGATCACACCTACTCCTACCATCACGCTTACCCCGACCGTAACCCTAACGGGTACGATTACGCTAACCCCCACAACAACTTCTACCAGAACCCCCACACCAACACGGACTTCTTACTTTTACCGGTCTCCAACAAGCCGATACAGCACTTACACGCCCACGCCTATTCGCACAGCCACATCCCGTTACCAAACTGCCACATTAACCCAAATCAGTACTCTCCTAGAACCGACGCGACCTACCCAAGAATGGACTAGTACTTCCTCTTCATATCCCCTTCCAGGGGAGGAACAACCAACTCTCGGCACCTTCACGAGTACGCCCGAACAAGTACCTAGTGGAACGATAACCTTAGCGTCACCCAGCGCCACAATAGTCATCACAGGCGATTATTTGGAAAAGACAAATCGGTATCAATCGTTTGCTTGGTGGGGTATCTTACTCGGAGTAGTTTTGGTCCTTGGGGCAGGAGGTTATGTTGTTTGGCTTAGGCAAAAGCAAAAATAATCCAATTTTTTGACTTTTAATTTTAGTTATGCTATCCTAAACGATAGAAAATCACAGGGTTTAGGATTACGATTTATGCAGCATGAACGCGTCTCAGAGAATGTATATTGGTTTCAGAGTGATATTTATGCTCAGGTTACAGCCAGTGCAGTCATCGGCCCACAATGGGCTGTGCTAATTGACACGCTCATCCCCCAAGAAACGCAAGAGCTGCGTGATTACATCGTCAACGAGCTCATGGTCCCGGTAAAATATATCGTCAACACTCACCATCATGCTGATCACAGCTGGGGGAATTGCTACTTTCCGGGGGCGATTGTAATTGGTCACACACTGTGCCATGAATTAATGGTGACCCGGAGCAGCTCAGCCTTAGCTGAAGCAGGACAGACAAGCCAGTTCTATCGTGAACTTGACATAATTCCCCCCCATATTACATTTTCCGAAGGAAGCCTAAGCTTACGGGTGGGCAAGAAACAGCTGCAGATATTCCCCACACCGGGTCATACAGCTGATAGCATTTCCGTTTTACTCGAAGATGAGCGCATCCTTTTTGCGGGCGATGCTTTTATGCCTCTCCCTTACATCGTAGGCGGAGATGCTGAAATCTTAGCCGAAACAATTCGGAAAATTGGCAGCCTTGGGCTTGAGAATATCATTCAAGGACATGGTGATATCATCCTCCGCGGTGAGATTGAAGAATCGGTCAAATCCAATTTGGCTTATCTGCACGTAATTCAACGTGTGGCGAAAACTGCCGCCCGCCGTAAGAACCAGATCAGTTACCTTGAACAACATGATATTGAAGCTTGCGGAAAAAGCCGTGTAGCTTTGGCTGGAACAGCACAAGAGCTACATCGTAAGAACTTAATCTGGTTGACTCAACAATACCAATCCCAATTGAATCAAGCTAGTGAGCCAACTTAGGTAAATATAAACACGATGATCAGGGTTAAACCGAGCATCAAGGCCGGCTCAAGGATGAGGTCAGACCTGGTCAAACGTTGGATAAACCCGCATGCTAAGCTAATCAACGCGTAGAGTGCACTTGTGAGCAGCAAACCATACTGCACCGGACTGAGAAAAAAATAATGTAGACCAATTGCTATCTGCCCGCTTATGAGTGCGATTGCCAAAGCATAATCAAGCCTCCATCCGCCTCTCAGCCGAAGATAGATTGTGCGCAATGCAGTAAAACCGCTCGCTAAAAAAACGAGTGGAAAAATAACGTATATCCTTAATGGTATTGTCTTCGCGACCACAGCTAAGATTAAAAATAAGGCGTGGGAAAGTCCAATCAAGCCAATGGTGGTTAGTGGATGATGTACGGTGTTGATTTCTTGGGCATAGAACTCTGCGGCAAGGATAATGCCAAAAAGTACCGATCCCATAGCGTATACAACCCACCAGACGTTATTCCGTTCCATCCCTCTGAGCGCAAACGAGAAAACAAAAACACTCATAACAGGTAAAATGCACTGTGGTAAAAGCTGCCAAAAGGCTAGTTTTTCGCCTTGGGTTATGGGATATGCTTGCAGCACCCAAATCGTCCCAGCTAAAGCAAGAAGCGTGAGAAATCCAATCAGTAAGGTATAAACATCGAGCTGAAGATTTAGTATAAACCCAAAGAAGTTACCCGTAGGAACATTCCCAGCAGCAGGGATGAAATAAATAAACCCCATTGCAAGTGTAATGAAAGCAAGCACGATACTGAGCCGATCGTATGGGAGAGAAATATGCTTATCTTCCATAAGCGAATTTTATCACGGTGAATTGTGCCAACACCGGTTGGTAACTTTAACCTTAGGCTCTACTGCCACCTTTGGAAATAGATAAGAGTGGTAAAATTAAACAGTTATGAATTATTCAGTTATTATCAGAAAACAGCCTAAAGTTTTTGCTTCACTCGGAGAAGGATTTAAAACTTTAGCTAATCACCTTTATTTATTACTATTTCCGATTGGTTTAGACCTTTATTTCCTTTTTGCACCACGTTATACCGTTAGCGAATTAGCCAACGAAACCTTAGGTCAAGCCTTGACCATCGCTCAATTGGGAAATCAGTCTCAGGAAACAATCAACCAAGCTATAGCTTCAATTAGGTCTTATTTTGAGTATTTTAGTCTTTCTTCAACGCTCCGAACTTACCCAGTCGGTGTTCCGAGTTTATTAGCCGGGCGCCCAATCGCCGAAAATATTTTTGGTTCTTTACCTGTCTATGATTTATCAAACGGTGGACTATTCCTTCTTGCCATCCTAATCTTCAGCCTCATCGGCTTGATTTTAGGTACGCTTTACTTCTTTTGGTCGAGCAAAGCTGCACAGCCGACTGCTGAAAAGAAATCTTTCAAAACCATCGTTAATGCTTTTTTAAATATATTAGTCCTAACATTGATCATGGTTGTTGCGGTATTCCTGATCAGTTTGCCAATTGCGCTCATTTTTACCTTATTCAATACGCTTAGCCCGGTTCTTGGGTTAATCGCCTACTTCATCACCGCAATGGTTTTGCTATCCGTCCTCATCCCGCTGTACTTTGCGCCACATGCCATTGTTGTTTTAGGTCAGAATGCATTTCAGGCAATTTCAACCAGCCTAAAAATGATCCGACCTTTTTATTCCAGCGCGTCAATTTTTTTGACTTTTGAAGTGATCATCGCGTTCCTAACCAATATGCTATGGCAAACCCCAGCCGATAATTCCCCATTACTTTTTGTCGGTATTTTTGGGCACGCCTTAGTAACTACAGCTCTGCTCATTGCTAGTTTTCATTATTTCTCGGATGTGATTAAGATCTACGAAGAAATATTCTTAACACAAAAAGCAGCTTAAATCTTTATTATCTGTCTGGAGAACACATTGAACCAAATTAATCATTACAATGCTGGTGATATCCAAATTTTGGAAGGTCTCGAAGCCGTACGCCGCCGCCCAGGTATGTATGTTGGAGGAACCGACGTCAAAGCCTTACACCATCTCATTTATGAAGTTGTTGATAATTCTATCGATGAAGCTTTAGCGGGTGTTTGTAATCGCATCTCGGTTACCATCCACGAAGATGACAGCGTCACCGTAGAAGATAATGGCCGCGGAATTCCTGTAGATATTCACCCAGAGCGAGGTGTTTCTGCTCTGCAGGTTGTTATGACCGTGCTGCATGCTGGAGGGAAATTTGGCGGAGGAAGTTACAAAGTTTCAGGCGGTTTACATGGTGTTGGTGTTTCAGCCGTCAACGCACTCTCGGAATGGTGCGAGGTTACCGTTCGCCGAGAAGGTAAAATCTACTTTCAGCGTTACGAACGCGGCATCCCGCAAGCACCCGTCAAACAAATTGGCACCTATAAAGGTGATGAAACCGGTACCTCCACCACTTTCAAGTTCGACCGTGAAATCTTCAAGGGCGATGTCAATTACCGCTTTGACACATTAGTCACACGCTTTCGGGAGATGGCTTTCGTCGCTCGCGGTGTCACCATTATGCTCAAGGATGAGCGCGAAGACCGTGAAATGACCTTCCACTTCGAGGGTGGCATTGCCTCTTTTGTGCGCTACCTGAATAAAAATAAAGAA
>Ga0255341_1005140_pt1 | contig 13121 bp, 10 predicted proteins | sample wastewater_treat_8_FD_192418 | JGI IMG/M metagenome (GOLD analysis project Ga0255341, IMG submission 192418) | Wastewater microbial communities from Lulu Island WWTP, Vancouver, Canada - plant12 | ecosystem: Engineered > WWTP > Wastewater > Unclassified | place: Canada: Vancouver, British... | reverse complement strand
TTAAAATCTTTGTCTACGATGGGAAGAGAATTCAACTTGTGCTCCCAAATTATATCATTGGCTTCCGAAAGAGTAATACCTTCTCTTCCTACGATTAGATCTTCTCTGCTTGTCATAAAGTCCTTAACCTTTTTATCCAGGGAATCGCGAGATGTCCTGTAATCCCTGCCGGTTACAATTCCAAGAAGCTTTCCCGTTGGAGAGCCGTCTTCTGTTATGGCCATTGTCGAATGACCGGTTATAGCTTTCAAATTTAAAACATCCGCTAAGGTATGCTCCGGTGTTAAGTTGGAATCGCTTATCACGAATCCGGCTTTATATTTTTTAACTTTCCTTACCATTTCTGCTTCACTTTCTATCGGCTGTGAGCAATATATAAAAGATATACCTCCGTTTTTCGCCAAAGCTACTGCCATATTGTTATCGGAAACAGATTGCATGATAGCTGAAGAAAAAGGTATATTAAGCTTTATTTCAGGAGCTTTGCCTCTTTTAAATCGAGTTAACGGTGTACTTAAATCAACATTCTCAACAATACAGTCTTTTGTGGTCAAATTAGGTAAAAGTAAATATTCTCCAAAAGTTCTTGAAGGCTCGTTTATAATAAATGCCATCTTAATCTCCTTTTCTTATTGTTAATCGTTTTTTAATAATTGCTATCATACCATATTACTAATGTCAACTCAAGATAAACAAGAAAATATTCATAAATTTTATACCATATTTATAACAAACTAAAAGAATTGAATTCCGCATGATACGGAATTCAATTCTAATAGTATAGAATATTTAATTATTGAAGGGACTTATTAAAAATAATTAATATATTTTTACCAGTAAATCAGTTTTGTACCTATTCCTTTTTCCTGAGCTGTTCTGTAAACTCTTGTTGCTATTGCAACGTCTTCAATTCCCATTCCGACAGAATTATAATATATGATTTCCTGATCATTCTCTCTGCCAATTTTATCGCCAATTACAATTTCACCAATCTCAGCATATATCTCTTCATCTGCAAATAAACCTTCATTTGCCATTATTGCAATTGTGCTTGCCATTCTGTGCTTTACATCCTCCCAGGTATCGACAACAACCTTCTGCGCTTTTCTCACGGCATCAAATGTATATTCATAGCCGCCCACATTTATACAAGTTGTTCCCGGCATAATCCAATCTGCTTCTACAATAGGCTCTTTAGAAACTGTTGCTGTAATAATGATATCTGATTTCTTGCAGTATTCTTCCAAAGATTTTATCGGTGTAATGCTGCGATTAAGTTTCTTGCTCATTTCATCAGCAAAATTAACTGCTCTATCATAATATAAGTCGTATACGTAGATTTCATTTATGCTTGGTCTCGTGCATACTGCAGCCTCCAACTGAGTCCTGTTTTGTACACCGGCACCTATCAAAGTTACAATTTTGCTGTCATTTTTTGATAGGTACTTCACGGCTACTCCGCCTATGGCTCCTGTTCTGGCAGCGCTGATTATGGTGCCATCCATTATTGCTACCGGGAACTTTGTATCAGGGTCATTAATAATAGTAATACCACTTGCTCTGGGGATTCCTCGCTCAACATTCTTGGGATTACTTCCAATCCATTTTATCCCGGCCATATTATATTTTCCTTTTACATAGCCCGGCATTGCATTGATCCTTCCAAAAGCAACTTCATCATCAATTGTCTTTCCAAAACCCATAGCAACTTTATGCGGTGTAATAGTTTCTCCTTTACTGCGCAAAGATAAGACTTCTTCCATATCTTCAATAGCCAGTTTCATATCACCTCCGCCTAAGTCAATAACTTCTTGTTTATTCAGATATAAAATATCAAATTTATTACTCACTTTAATTTCCTCCTAATTTTATATTATATTTTCTTTTTATTAGTATTAATTACCCAATGGAAACTCACAAGCTACAAAATGATTAGTACATATTTCTCTCAACTCTGGAATGCGTTTCTTACATTCGTCTCGTACATACATACAACGATTTGCAAACCTGCATTCATCAGGCATATTAATCGGAGAAGTAACTTCACCTTTAATTATAATACGCTCCGTTTTTTCGCCTAAACTCGGTACAGGTATAGCAGATAACAATGCCGTCGTATAGGGATGCAGAGGATGTGTAAACAATTCTTCTGCAGGTGCCATCTCCACAATTTTACCCAAATACATTACAGCAATATAATCAGAGAAATGATTAACTACAGAAAGGTCGTGTGTGATAAACATATAAGTGAGATTTAAGTTTTTCTGCAGCTCCTTAAGCAAATTGAGTATTTGTGCTTGGATTGATACATCCAATGCAGAAACCGGTTCGTCGCAAACAATGAATTTGGGATTAACTGAAAGAGCACGCGCTATACCTATTCGCTGCCTGCGTCCGCCATCCAATTCATGAGGATAAGTATTAAAAAACCTTTCTGCCAAACCGACAGTTTCCATTAATTCCAGTACTCTTTTTTCTCTTTCTTTCTTGTTTGTAATGAGTTTATGAATTATTATAGGCTCACTTATTATTTGATTTATTGTCTTTCGTGGATCAAGAGATGAAAAAGGATCTTGAAAAATAATTTGCATATCCTTTCTAGCTTTTCTGAGTTCAGATTCATTAAGTTTCAATAAATCGCGTCCATCAAAATAAACTTCTCCGGAAGTAGGTTCAATAAGACGAAGTATACTTCTGCCGGTAGTAGATTTACCGCATCCGGATTCACCAACTACACCAAGCGTTTTGCCCTCTTCAATATTAAAACTTATTCCATCAACGGCTTGCAGCATCCCCCTAGATGTGTTGAAATATTTTTTTAAATTTTTTACTTCAATTAAATTCGCCATTATCATTTCCCCCTCTCGATATGAAATAGAGGATCATCATAGGCGGTACATTCAACCATATGTGTATCGCTAATCCATCTTGGAACAGGCTTTTTCTCACGACATTTATCGGTTGCATACAAACATCTTGGCGAGAATGAACACCCAACAGGTAAATTTGCAGGGTCAGGCATTAATCCGCGAATAGGTTTTAACATAGCTTTTCTATCTTTTATATTAGGCAGTGAATTAAACAAACCTTCGGTGTAAGGATGCTTCGTTTCATTAAATATATCCTCAAGAGTACCCTTTTCAACGATTCTTCCTGCATACATTACCGCTACCTCATCACAAACTTCAGCTACTATACCTAAATCGTGTGTAATCATAAGCAATGAAGTTTCATATTTTTCTCTTAATTCATTCATCAGTTCCAATACTTGAGCCTGTATTGTTACATCCAGTGCAGTAGTAGGCTCGTCAGCAATCAATAGTTTTGGATGACATGCAAGAGCTATAGCAATAACAACACGCTGTTTCATACCGCCTGAAAACTGATGCGGATAATCATTGACACGATATCCGGAGATGCCGACCAACTCAAGCATTTCTTTTGCTCTTTTGTTTGCTTCTGATTTTGTTACATTCTCATGCAGCAAAATACTCTCAGCTATCTGCTCGCCCACAGTGAATACCGGATTAAGTGCTGTCATTGGGTCTTGAAAAATCATAGCTATATCTTTTCCACGAATTCTTTCTAATTCCTTAGTGTTCTTATCTAGAATATTCTCACCATCAAGCTCAATAACTCCGCTTTTGATAACTCCCGGAGGGTCAGGTATAAGGCGAAGCATTGCAAGTGCAGTAGTTGTTTTACCTGCACCGGTTTCACCAACCAAACCGATTGACTTCTTTTTTTTAAGTTGTAAATCGATGCCGTTTACAGCTTTAATTATTCCATTTTCAGTTTCGTAGTAAACGACAAGGTTTTCGATATTTAGAATATTATTTTTGTCCTTCAAAATAAACCATCCTATCTTTTTAGTTTTGGGTCCATTGCATCACGAAGACCATCACCAATTAAATTTATTGATAATACCGTAATAACAATAGCAAGTCCAGGGAACAGTGTCATATAACTATAATCTCGTATAAATGATCTGCTTTCCGAAAGCATTCCTCCCCATTCAGGTGCGGGAGCAGGAATACCGAGTCCGAGAAAACTTAACGATGAAGCCATAGTTATAGCAGAACCGACACGCATCGTAGCCTGCACAATTATTGGCGCAAAAGCATTAGGAAGAATATGTGTAAACATAATACGACTCTTAGTAGCTCCTGCCGCCCGAGCAGCTTCTATAAATTCACTGTCAACTACAGTCATAACAGAAGCTCGGGCTACACGGGCAAATGCAGGAACACTAACCAAGCCTACTGAAAACATCAATACAAATGTACCGGTACCAAAAGCCGTGGAAACACTTATTGCTAGCAATAATGAAGGAATGGAAGAAAAAACATCGCATATCCTCATAATGGTATTTTCAACAGCACCTCCATAGTAGCCGGCAATAATCCCTAACACTGCACCAATTGCTAAAGAAACGAATACTGCTGCAAAGCCGATTGATAATGAATACTTGGCTCCATATAGAATTCTTAAAAAAATATCACGGCCATACTGGTCTGTGCCAAATGGATGCTCTAATGAGGGTGACTTTAAACGAAGAGGTACATTATGTTTAATAATCTTATCATAATCTATAGTTGAATTAGCTGCTATAGCAACAATAATTATAGCTGCAAGCAGGATTAATCCTATAACGGCACCTTTATTCTTTTTAAAATTATGCCATACTTCTCCTATTTGACTTCTTTTCTTATATTTTTGTGATATGGAAACACTTGAATCATTAATTTTTTTGTCTTTTTCCATCATGCACACCTCACTACTTAGAATACCTAGCTTTAATTCTGGGATCAACGAAAGAATAAGCCAGATCTATCATCAATATAACAATACTGGATAGCATTGTTGTTAAAATTATTGCTCCCGTAAGCATTTGATTGTCACGATTATTTATTGAATCAACCATAAGTCTTCCAACACCCGGCCATGCAAAAATTGTTTCTGTTACGACAGCACCTCCTAGGGAGATACCAAATTGAGTTCCAATTACAGTTAAAATAGGAATAAGAGCATTTTTAAAGGCATGTTTAAGAATTACAATTTTCTCGGTTACACCTTTAGCCCGAGCTGTGCGCAAATAATCCTGTCGAATTACTTCCAGCATCGAAGAACGCGTGGTACGCAATATTAGCGCTGCTTGACTTGAGCCGACTGTGATTGCAGGTAATACTATACTTAGAGGTGAATCATTACCAATCGATGGAAACCATCCCAATTTAAGTGCGAATAGAATAATCAACATCAGACCAAGCCAAAAAATAGGAATTGATATACCTATAAGTCCCAGGACTGTGCTAGTGCTGTCAACCCATGTATTTTGGTGAACCGATGCATTTATTCCCAAAGGAATACCTATCAATAATGAAATTAAAGTACTTGCAATGGCCAACTTCAGTGTGGCTGGCAATCGACTGATATATACTTCAAAAACATCTCTATTTGTAACATAGGACATTCCTAAATCTCCTCTCAGCAATCCTCCCATATATCTAAAATATCTAATAATCAATGGATCATTAAGCCCCATTTCTTCACGCATCATTTCCTTTTCCTCAACGGAAACTTGTTGACCCGCTATTACATCAACAATATCTCCAGGAGCAAGGTCAATGAAAAAATACACAATAAACGATACGGCAATCATTATTGGAATTAATAATAACAATCGTTTTAAAACATATTTATACATTCATACCTCCTTGGGTTTATGAATCTAAATATAGAATACCTATATTTATTAACAAAACCCTTGCACCATTGACCTGGTTAAATCAACGGTGCAAGCAATTATTAACTAACTATTCTTCTACTATATACAGATTGTACCAGTGATGGAATAGCCCATGAGGCAGTTCAAAACCCTGTACATTAACATTCATACCAACATTTATCTGCTCAATGGCAAGTGGAATCCAGTTGGCATTATCTATTAAATATTGCTGCAATTCTGCATATAAACTTTTACGTTTTTCATAATCTTTTTCTGCAATAGCTTCATCTATAAGCTTGTCAACATATTCATCGTTGATGTTACTTCTATTCGAGCTTCCCTTAGAATGGAAATATGTTCTAAGTGCATTGTCAGGACCAATTGTATGTCCACCCCAACCGTCAACCGCTAAAGGAAAAGTACCGCCATGGGCAACGCCTGCATTAAATGTTGCCGTTTCAAGAGATTGAATTTCAGCTTCTATACCTATTTCTGCCAGCTGTGCCTGCATTACAGTGGCAACAGCTTTTTGAACTGTACCTGCAGAGCAATAAATTGTTGTTTTAAAACCATCCGGATAACCTGCTTCAGCCAATAATGATTTTGCTTTCTCAGGATTATATTCGGGAGTATCAGCTTCTATGTAAAATTCACTCATTGGATGCATTACACCGTAATGAGGAGTTGCATTACCTTCATAAACAAGTGCCAATAAAGCTTCTCTATCCACAGCATACATTAAAGCTTGGCGAACAAGTTTGTTGGTAAACGGTTCAACTTCCATATTTACTGAAATATGTCTTATGTTGCTGCTTGGAATCTGCCACAATACAAGGTTTTCATCTTCTGCAACATAATGCAAATCAATTACGGGAGGGTCTACACAAATATCAATTTCACCCGTCTGTAAAGCAATAAGTCGAGAAGATGCTTCCGGGATAGATCTGATTACTATCTCTTTAGTCTTCGGTGTACCACCCCAGTAATCATCAAATCTAATTAAAGACAGGTAATCGCCTTGAACCCATTCTTTGTACATATAGGGACCTGTACCTACTTGATTTGCTTCATTTTCATCAAGTGTTTCGAATGCATTTGCACTTAACATAACCGTATTGGGCTCACTGAGCTTATAAACAATGTCATTATCAGGACTAAATAGTATTAAATTAACTGTATAATCATCAATTATTTCAACTTCAGAAATGGAAGCAAACCTTGACTTGGAAGCACCCATTTCTTTGCCGCGATCGATTGTAAATTTCACATCCTTGGCGGTAAACTCGGTACCATCATGAAATTTAACACCTTGGCGAAGTTTGAATTCCCAAACAGTGTCAGAAATCTGTTTCCAAGATTCTGCAAGACCGGGTATATATTCGTCTTTCATAGTATCATAATCAACTAGAGTATTGAAAACCATCAAAAATACACTCTTAGCTGTACCACCAGGTTCATTCTGTACATCCATGCTGGTAAAAACAAGCGAAGGAGCTATCGTAATAGTTTCCTTATATTTAGTATTTGCATCCTCTTTAACATCGAGTGCTTCACCTGTAACAATTACTCCTTTTTTTATTTCTGTAACTGGTTTTCCCGATGAGTCAGTGCCATTAGGGGTCGTCTCTGTTTCGTTGTTTTGCTGTCCGGTATCAGTGGGTTTATCCTGTGTTGAACAACCTGACAGCATAATAAACACCAAACTAATACATAAAATTAATATTAATATTAATTTTTTGTTGTTATACATTCTACACCTCACATAATATAAATTTTTTCTATAATATTATGCAATATATATGCCAATTCAATTTTATCTTAATTTATAAGTTTATTGGCAAAAGTACATAAAATAATAAATAAAAACGGCAATTTTTGCATATTATAATGTGCAAATATTGCCGTTTATTACTCCTGTTTATTGTTACAAATTATATTCTTTGATTTTATTCTGCAAATTGCGTATACTGATTCCCAGTTCCTTTGCAGTAATATCTCTTTTACCTCCATTTTTTTTCAAAGTTGCTTTTATCCACAAATGCTCTAATTGTTTAATAGGCATACCTGCTATCAAGTGTTCTAAGCTCAAGTCGGTATTTTGTACATGACTATTTAATTTGTTGCTTTGCACTTCCAAAGGAAGATTGCCTACATCTATCTCATCGGAATTAGATAGAATCATTGCATGTTCAATTATGTTTGCAAGCTGTCGAACATTTCCGGGATAATCATATAAAAGCAGCAATTTTTCTGCTTCAGGAGAAATCTTTTTAACAGATTTATTCTGCTCTCTGTTAAACTGTTTAATAAAATGATTGCAGAGCATAGGAATATCTTCCTTACGCTCGCGGAGTGCCGGCATATGAATATTCATTACATTCAAACGATAGTACAAGTCCTCTCTAAATCTTCCTTCAAGCATCATTTCCATTAGATTTCGATTAGTAGCTGCTATTATTCGTACATCTATCTTCCTGACATCCGAGCTTCCCACAGCAGTAAATTCCTTTTGCTGTATTACGCGAAGCAATTTGCTTTGTAACCCCAACGGCATATCACCTATCTCATCAAGGAATACTGTACCATGATCAGCAATCTCAAATTTCCCTTTTTTGTCTTGTATGGCACCCGTAAAAGAACCGCGTTTATGGCCAAACAATTCTTCTTCCAAAAGGTTTTCAGGTATAGCAGCGCAGTTGATAACTACAAATCGCTCTCTGCTCCGTTTGCCAGAAAAATGTATAGCTCGAGCGACTAATTCTTTCCCGGTTCCGCTCTCTCCCGAAATAATAACATTACTGTCAACATTCTTCAGTTTTTCTATTAAATCATATACTTGCTGCATAGGCTGACTTTTTCCTATCATCTCATGGTACATATAGCGCTGCTTTAGTTCATCACTGAAAAAGCCTACATCATCATTGAGGCGTCGTATTGCCAATGCTTGCTCAATAAAAACAATTAAGTCTTCTACATCCAAGGGTTTTGATAAATAAGTGAAGGCACCTTCTTTAATCGCTTCAACTGTGGTTTTTATGCTGCCAAAGGCCGTCATTATAATAACACTTATATTATTATCGTATTTTTTTATTTTCTTTAGAACTTTTATTCCATCATCATCACCAATAACCAAATCCAGCAGCACCAAATCTATGCTCTCACGTTCAATAATAGAAAGTCCTTCAGAGGCTGTTGTTGCATATCTTATATCATAATTATGACGTAATGCCAAGGAGAGTAATTCACATGTACTAAGTTCATCATCAATTATGAGTATTCTTCGTTTCATCCCTATCACTCCTTCTGAATCTTAACAATATTTCCGTGTAACAATCAATTTCACTATGTATATCTATCATACCATCATTTTCAATCATAAACTGTTGCACTAATGCAAGTCCCAACCCTGTTCCCAGTGTTTTTGTAGTGTAGAAAGGTTCCATGCACCGTTTTATCTCCGTTTCACTCATACCAATGCCCTCATCACGTATACGGACCTCTACAAACTCCATATCCTTATACATAGTAATAGTCATTAATAAAGTCTTGTCCGGCTCGCTTTGAAGTTTCTTTTTCATCGATTCAATTCCGTTTAAAATAATATTTATCAAAGATTGTTTTATCTTATCCCTATTAACAAAAATCTCTGCAGAATCATCTAAATCAATCTCAAAAGATATCTTATCCTTTTTTGTAGCTATCTTAGTCAAATACAGACATTCTTTCACGACATCTGCAAGGTTAACCATTTCTTTTTTTCCTTTTACGGGTCTAGCATAATTAATGAGTCCTTCTATTAACTGATTTATTCTGTTCACTTCATTTGGTACGAATTTTACAATTGCTTCCTGAACATCCGGATCATTCCCTTGGGTCTTAAGCAAAGAGGCCATTGTACTGATAGACATAAGAGGATTTTTTATCTCATGAGCTATGCCTGCTGCTAAGCGATTAATTGAACTGCTTTTTTCGTTTTCAAACAGCTCCTGTTTCTTCCTCTCTTCTGCAGTTACATCTTCAACATTCAACAATATACTATTAATGCCTTTTTCGTCATAAGAATTATATATGTTATAGCGATAGCTTCTCTTATTTTCTGCTTCACCCAACTCAATAATAATTGGGCGGCTAACATTTTTACCATAATTTTTGAGCGCAAAAATATCATATTTAATACTTTTCAAAATATCTCCAAATACATTTAAATTGCGAACATCGCTTCCCAAACAATTTTCTCTAATTTTAGCCATATGCAGTGCCGCATGGTTTATCAGTAAAATGCGATAATTCGTATCAAAGGAAACCATTCCGCTCGGTGAAAACTCAATCATTCCATAATAGATTCGGCTATCGCTTTGAATCTGTATCATACGCTTATCCAACTCTATATATGCATCATTTAGCTCCTTGGTTTTTTCTGCTACTTTCTTTTTTAACATCCGGTTAATTACAACATTAAACAAAATTATTATCACTATACCGCAAGCAATTAGGACAAAAATAATAATAATTTTCCGCATCAACTCCTGAGTGATTGCTTGCTCATTATTGAATTGCCACCGTTTGTATATATCCGCATAACTGCCGCTAACCCTCATTTCATTCAAACCTGATTCCATCAGGTTAAAAAATGTTATATCATTTTTTCTTACTAACATTGCATGGCTTATAGGAGAAATATACCTGTTCAATATCGTATATCTATCCTTTAATCCGGCTTCATCAAGTAAATATGCACAACTATCATATACAGCAATTGCCATATCAGCTTGTCCGTTAACCAGTGCTTCTATAACCTTAAATTGATTAGATTTAGCCAGATATTGTTGAATTCCCATTTGTGTCATATTATAATTTGCAGAAGTTCCATATTCAATAACAGCGCTGTATGTTCGATAATCTTTTGCATTTTCCAAAACCCTGACAAGTTTATTTGGCACAACTAAACATAATGTGGAAGAAGATAATTCAGTTGTGTATTGAAGTCCTGATGCATACCTGTCATTTGTTTTGTGTCCAAGTACCACATCCACTTCTTGATTATTAATCGCATTAATACAGTCACGGTCAGATTCATATGGTACATATATAACTTCTAAATTTTTTTGTTTAGCTATCCAATTCATCATATCAATATGCATACCCTTATAAGTTCCGTCTTTGTCAATAAAATGATAGGGCTTTAAATTTGAATTGAATGCAACTCGGATAGTCCCAACATCGGCATGAACCACGGTTTCTACGAAGAGAATTTGATATGTAAATAATAATATGAGTATTAACAATATGTACAATTGCCGTTTTAGCATAAGCTTTCCTCATTTGGTTTAAGATTTATCCTTAGATTATTAAATTATATCATATAGCACACTATTTTACAATGCTTTGACACGCTGTTGCATTTTTTGACATTAGTGCAGTCCTGAAACCTTAGATAAAGCTTGCAAGGACAACAGCAGGAGCAAGAGGCTCTGTATTGGATAATATAATTTAAAAAAGGAACTGTTGTATCAACAGTTCCTTTTTTTTTATGTATATTAATCTTCATCCTCGTCATCATCAAATAATTCTTCTAAATCCGCTTCTTCGAGAATTTCATCAAATGCATCTGCCACTAATTCATATTCTTCGTCTGATTCTATACCTATCAATTCAATTCCATCTTCGATTTCTTTAAATTCATAAAGAAAAACTTCACCTTCTTCTTCATTACCATCCAATGGAAGCAAAGCAATATAATCTTTTCCTTCAACAGGGAATGTTGCAATAATTGCACAATCGACCTCTCTTCCGTCTTCCAATGTAATTGTCATAATTTCTTCTTCATGGTCTCCGCATCCGCAGCCGCATTCACAATCGTCATCAAATTCATCATAATTGCAGTCACAATTTTCATCTGCACAGCCGCAATCAAATAATTCTTTATCATTCATATTTTTTACATCCTTATAATTTATTTCTCCATAACCATGGATAGATACATAAACTTTAACAGAATGGAATATAAAATGCAATATATAATTTTAATAAAAATTTCCTCTTTACAGAAGCTGATTTTTCCGTTATAATTTTATATGCTTGTCGGGATGTGGCGCAGTTTGGTAGCGCACTAGCATGGGGTGTTAGGGGCCGCAGGTTCAAATCCTGTCATCCCGATAAAAAAAGGGAACGAACGTTCCCTTTTTTGTTGTTTCATTTACTAATAGGATTCTTAACTGCTTCAAAATTATCACGTAATGACTTCATTACGATAAGCAATATGCTCTGGGTTGTCATCCTGAGCGTAAGCGAAGGATCTCATGAGATTCTTCACTGCGTTCTGAATGGCTCCCTATGGGTTATTTATAGCAATGACATGATGTTTTTTGCAAATTCTGCAGCCTTTTTTTCTATATTTTCTATTATTTTAACGTCGCCGGGATTATTTGCAGTTTCCATCAAAGCAAATTTTGGCGGCAGCATGAATGTTTTGTTTATATTCAATGCACTTATCAGCTGCTGAGCTAAAAGGTCGCTTCCGCTGAATCCCGATACAATTATGGAATAAAAATGTTTATCGTAAAACTTTGTTTTTCGATATAAAGCTGTTAAGCGATTTATAACTGCCGACATGTTTGCACTAATTGAATCGTTGTAGTTTGGGCATAACATCATCAATACATCGCAATCAAGTATTGCAGGATAAACTTCTTCAACCATTATTCCTCCGTAAAAGCAGTTTGTGCTTTGAGAATAGTGTTTACATGTCTTGTAGGGACATCCCCTGCAGTCTGCAACGGAGCCGTTTTCTACGTGAATTTCAGTAATATGGTAGTTTTCTAAATTTTCTTTTACCATCGACCAAAGAGCATATGTATTTGATGTTTTGGGATTACCGGAATAAAGTGTCAACATATTAGGAGCGGTAATTTTTTTTGCGAAATAATTCATCACCCTTTCTACTACTTCCCGAGAATCCAACAAGAGCATATCTTCCAATGATACGTCTCCTTCAGTAATGGTCTGCCTGGTGTTGAAATTTCTCAAGGAGCCTGTGGCTTCCGACAGGGGCTTTCCCGGAAACAAACATCCTGCCATATTGGCATAAAAAATTGTTCTTCTTGCTTCTGCCCTTGAGAACAACTCACTTAGAGAATTTATCAATATGCAACCTATGGAGTCTTTCATAAAATCAGGTCCTGATAACCTGATTTTATTAAGCATTTTCATATGCTCGATATTAATTCCCGTATCCCCCAGCTCAATTGCAAATAATATTTTTTTATTCTGCAAATCATTCATATCATCAACATTTGTTATGAGGTCGTATTCATATTTATTTAAAGAAGATGCAAGCATCTTCTCCAATCTTTCGGATGTACCGAATTTTAAAACAGTTATTTTGCTCATAATA